>Ga0193742_1000169_pt1 | contig 48129 bp, 72 predicted proteins | sample L2c1metaG_FD_165511 | JGI IMG/M metagenome (GOLD analysis project Ga0193742, IMG submission 165511) | Soil microbial communities from a riparian zone of the East river system, Colorado, United States - L2c1 | ecosystem: Environmental > Terrestrial > Soil > Riparian zone | place: USA: East River... | reverse complement strand
TAACCGGACTAAGCGTTATGCTGGCATTCAATTCGCCCGCGTTGCGCTCGAACTTGACGCCGATATCAATCGGTTGTTCGCCCGCGTCGCTGTTAAGAACTTAGGAGAAATGACCAAGCGCGAGTTTGACGCATTTGTCGCGCGTCTGCGCAAAGATATGATTACGACTTACGACCGTCATCTAACCCGGTTTGTGATTGCGTCAAAGAAGTTTGCTAGCGTTGATATTGCGATACATCGAAAATTGTTTGAAACCGCGATCGGCCGACGACGCGGACGCGCGCCAACCATCGGCCAAGTGTGGGGTAAGACGACTGCTAATGTGAATGCCGCTACTGGAATGAAATATATCAATGCGGCGCGATCCGCTAAAGCTTCGTCGCTCGGGTTGATCGAACGTGCTGTTCGTACGGGCTATGCACAAAAGATCGCGACGGTTGATGTACTGCGGAATATCGTTGGTAACAAATCGAAATCATTTGAGGGTGGCGCGCTTCGTCGTGTAGCGGCATGGGGTAATACGTTCGCAACTTCAACGTGGTCGCATGTTAATTCGTATGCGAACCATGAAACGGCAAAAGAGTATTACGAACAATATCAATGGATTTCTGTTATGGACGAAGGTACGACAGAAATTTGTGAAGATTTAAACGAACAGACGTTTCCGTATGGCGACGGCCCTGTTCCGCCCGCGCATTATGGTTGCCGTAGCGATATCATACCGTTTACGGATGATGCGCCGCCTACGTCGTTCGTCGATTGGCTCGATCAACAACCAAGTGAATTCTTGAATGATGCGTTCAAGAAAGGTAACCGCGAACTTGACAACGTGAAAATCATAACGTTGGATCAATTCGGGGAAAAGCTCGAATTCATTCTCATTTAGCAGCAACGGGGAGTACCATGGCACTCAAAAAGAAGCTGACAGCGGCTGATTACAAAAAGCTGGCGAAGGATTTGAAGGCGCATTACAAAGTCAACGAAGATGATGAAGACGAATATTTGCTCGATACAGAAGACGACGGCGAGGAAGGCGGCGACGCGTTGCGTCGCGCTCGGGATCGTGAAAAGCAAAAAGCAAAAGACGCGAAGAAACGCGCCGATGCTCTTGAAGCCAAGTTGAAGAAAGCGGGTATCGATCCCGACGCGGAAGACGACGATGACGACGACGACGATAACGAAACCGGCGAAGGTGGCGATGGTTGGAAAACTGGCCGTGAAGCGCCGCCGAAGAATAAGCGCGAGCGTCGATCGGCGAAGGATATCGACACCATCGAACGAACCTGGAAAGACCGCGTGAAAAACGCGGAAACAAAGGGCAAGGAAACTCTTTCGAAGGCGAATGAGTTTATCAAAAAGAGTTTGATCGGAAATGCCGCGTCATCTTTGGCGTCGCAAATTTCGACGGCTCCCGAACTCATGTCGAAGGCGATCCGTGATCGTCTAACCGTTGATTTTGACGGCGACGAACCGCGCCTTGTCATCTTGGACAAAGATGGTGAGCCTTCGGAACTCACGCTTGACAAACTCGGAAAAGAGTTTACAGCGAATAAAGAGTACGCCGCGATCATTCGCGGTTCTAAGGCCAGCGGCGGCGGTGCCTCGCAACATGGCCCGGATACCAAAGCGCCCGCCCGTGGCGGTGCTTCCGAAGACGGTAAGTCGCCGGACCTTGCAAGAATGCCGGTCAAGGATTTGACCGCACGCTTGAAGGCCCAAAAGGAAGCATCTAGCTAAAGGGGTAAGGGGCCATGGCTCTTTCCGATCTTGCCGTATTCAGCGAATACGTTTATCTGGCGCAAACGGAAGTGTTGCGCCAGCAACTTGATCTGTTCAACGCGGCTTCGCGTGGTACGATCACGCTTGGCACAAAGGCGCATGTCGGCGACTATTCCGACAGCGCGTATTGGGCCAAGATTTCGGGCCTTGTTCGTCGCCGCAATCCCTACGGTTCCGGCGCAGTGACGCATAAGTCACTCGAACACTTGGTCGATACCATGGTCAAGGTCGCGGCCGGTACGCCGCCGATCGACATTCCGCCTTCGCAATTCCGTTGGATACAGCGGAACCCGGAGGAAGGCGGTACGATCATTGGTCAGCAACTTGCTCGGGATACGTTGGCCGACATGCTCAATACGTCGGTTGCGGCGGCGGCTTCCGCGCTGTCGGGAGTTGCCGAAGTTACTGTTTCGGACGCGGCGAACTTTATGGCGTTCCCCACGTTCAACACCGCGCAAGCCAAGTTCGGCGATGCGTACACGGACATTCGTGCTTGGGTCATGCACTCCAAGCCGTTGTTCGATTTGTACGGCAATGCGCTCGCCAACGGCGAAAGCCTGTTCTCATTTGAGACTGTGAACGTGAAAACCGATGGTTTCGGTCGTGTGTTCATCATTTCGGATAGCCCCGGCTTGGTCAACATGACGCCGACGCCGGATCAGTATCACACGCTCGGTTTGACGGCGGGTGCGATCACGTTGGATCAGAACGCCGACTTCGACGATCATATGGATACGTCGAACGGCGACGAAAACATTCAGCGCAACTATCAGGCTGAATGGTCCTACGAACTCGGGATCAAGGGTTTCGCTTGGGACAAGGCGAACGGCGGCGCAGCCCCCAATGACGCGGCGTTGATCATGCAATCCAATTGGGATCGCCTTTCCACGTCGCATAAGGACCTCGCTGGGGTTCTTGTCGTTACCAAGTAACGACAACGCCATGGCCGGGGCGTTGTACCGGCCAACCATTCAAACCGATCGACGGAGTTTCAACATGGTCGCGGCCCGATACCCGAAAGTCCTGTTCTTCTGTGCAGGTATGACGCCAACCGACGATGATTACAAAGCCGCCGCCGAATATGGACCGGGCGTCGTCTTTCGTAACGGGACGCAGTATCATGACGGCGAGCCATTGGAGCAATGTGCGCAAGCTGTCGGTCCTGCCGTGCCGAAGGCGTATCGCGAAGCGTACAACAACAAAAGCGGCAAGTTGAAGGAAGCACGCGCCGTCGAAGTTTCACGGGGCGCTCCTGCCGTATCGAAGGCGAGCACAAGCGAACCGATCGTTGAAGTCGCCGAACAATCCAACGGGGGTTGGGCTACGGGGAAAGCGTCGTCGGGTAAGTAACCGACGACGTTTCCGTAACTATCCGCCAAACAACGGGAACGACTACAATGCAATTCAATAAGCGGGTTTTATTCTTCACGGCGGGTAGCATCGCAACCGCCGGTGAGTTGCTGCAAATCGATCAATTGCGGCAGGCATACGAACACGTTCTTGTTCGCAATGGCGACGTGAACGTCAATCAACAGTATGGCGCGGTCGGCGAAGTCGGACGCCTCGAACAAGCGGACGGACTTGCGGGCAGCATTCCTGCAAGCTATCTCGACGACGAAGATGAAGTTGATACCGAAGTCTTTCCCGATGGTGACGTTACACCGGACGGTAACGACGCGGTGCCGGAAGCGATCATTCTCATTCCGTCCGCTCCGTCGATCGCTGCCAACGGCGGTACGGTTCAAATGAATGCGATTGCGGCCGAAGCCGACGACGACGGCGGGGTTACGCAAACGCTGCGCAACTCGGGAACTGGCGTTAGCTGGGAAAGCGGTACGCCCGCGAAAGCGACGGTGTCGTCTTCCGGTCTTGTGACTGGTGCGAACACTGGCGCGGGTTCGACCGTCATTACGTATACGTACGACGCAGGCGACGACGCCGATCCGGTGGTTCGTACCGCAACCGTCACTCTCACGTAAAGTTCGCGCGACGGGCCGATACGCGGCGGGGGCATGGAATGGCTATTGTTGTTGAAGACGGTAGCGGTTCCGATCCCGCCGCGTATGCGTTTATTACGCAAGCGGAAGCTGTCGCGTATGCGGCGTTGCGTGGTATCGAGTTGGAGGAAGGCGACGAACTCGATGTATTGATCGTCAAGTCGATGGATTTCATTGTTTCGGAGGAACCGAACCTATCAGGATCGCGAACCCACGATACGCAGCCTTTGCCGTATCCGCGAACCTATTGGACAATACGCAACGTCGAAGTTGCCGACGACGTTATCCCGGTCGAAGTGAAGAACCTGCAATGCGGGTTGATTGTCGAACTCTCAAAGGGTTTCGACTTTATGCCTTCGTCGTCGGAAGCGGGATTGCGGCGCAAGAAAACCGGGCCGCTCGAAAAGGAATGGTTTTCGCCGGGGGGCGGCGTAGGTGTCACCGCATGGTCTAACCCGATGATCGACGCGCTACTAGCGCCGTTGTTGTCGAACCAATCTGGTGCGGCGTTGAAGGTAGAAAGGATATGATCCGAACTGTCGTACTTGTCGTATTGATGCTGACACTCTTGCAGGGATGCGGGTTCCCGAAATGCGGTGTCATGCTGCCATGCGAAAAAGGACAACGGCATTGACATGGCGAACCTGTACGCGGCCGAACGACAAGACGCGAAAGAGGCAATCGAGGAAGACGGAGCATTGGGCGCGATCCGTCGTGACGGCGTAGATACCCCCGCTTCATTCTTGATTACTTCGTATTCGCAGAACGAAATTGACGGCGATCTAGTTCGTCGTACCGATTTAAAGATGATGGTTGCGGACATGGGTTTGAGCCTTGGCGCGATCAACAAAGAAACCGACACGGTTGTTATCACTGATAGCAACGAACTTTACGCATCTAGTGTGGGGGAATATCGCATTATCGATCCGGGTACATTCATGCCGGGTGGCATCGCGATATACCACGAAATGCAAGTTCGAAAGATAGGCAATGGATCGACGTAAGCTCATTCTCTCACGATTATTTGTCGTACTGCAAGGCTCGATCACAAGCCTTGCGGCTGCGTCGTGGCATCGTAATCGCGGCGATCTTGATCTTGATCAGCGTCCGGGCGGTATCTTGCTCGATGCGGACGAAACCGCCGTTATTAGCATGAGCGAACGGAAGCCTAGCGCAATGGCTTCCCCCAATCTCGTTTCAATGTCGCCAGAAGTTTACTACGTGCCTAGCGATAAGAAGCCGAAGAACACGGATATCGGCGATCTTGTGAACGACACGCGGACTAGCATTGTTAAAGCGGTCTTGATTGACGAAGAATTACGCGAACTTGTTTCAACAAATGGAACGGTTCGGTACGACGGACTTGTGAGCGACTTGGCGAAAGGCCGGGACATGGCGGGGGAACTCGGTATCGGCTTCACATTCATCTATCCCCTAATCCCTAGCGAACTCTAACGGAGGCCCGACAATGGTTGCAACGTTACTGTCGCCGAACACGGATAATTTCGTTGTCGGCAAAGGAAAGGTGTATTTCAAGCCGGACGGTGCGGCGGGGGATATTCTCACAAACTGGCGCGTCGGCAACGTTACCGAATTCGAATTCGGTCCGGCGCTTGAAAAGCTGGATCATTTCGACCAACAGGAAGGCGTTCGGTCGAAGGATAAAACCGTCGTACTCGAAAAGGCGGCGACTGTCCGAATGGTCATGGAAGAATGGACGCCGAACAATCTTGGAATTTACTTGCTCGGTACGCCCGATATCAGCGACTTGTCCGCCGTCACCATCGATATCTTCGCGGGCAATTCCGTACGCGGCGAACTTCGTTTCGTCGGCGAAAACGAAATCGGTCCGAAATGGACGTATATCTTTCCGGCTGTCGAATTCTCGCCGGAAGGTACGCTGCAATTGATTTCGGAAGAATGGGCTCCAATCGAAGTTTCGGGCGAAGTTCTGCGAACTGGCGATCCGCTGTCGTTCGGCACCGCGTCGGCCGATTTCAGCGGTGGCGTTGCCCCGGCGAATATCGTGCTTCCGGCTATCTCGGGACTTGTCGAGGTAGGCGAGACCTTGACAGCATTCCGGGGCACTTGGAGCGGCTCGCCCGCGTCGTATGCCTACCAGTGGCAGACGGACGACGGCGGCGGTTTCGACCCGATCCCCGGTGCCACCGGACCGACGTATCTTATCGGAGCGTTGACGGGGCAACCGATCAAGCTGCAAGTTACCGCTACCAATGGCGCGGGTTCAACGGCCGCACTTTCGTCGCCAACCGTTGACGTTGTCGCCTAACTGAATGCACGTTGGCGGTAGCGCGGCAATCGCGCTACCGTTTCAATTTGCGAAACTGCCGTGTAACAAAGGGTTCAACCAATGATCAGCTTTCTGGATATCGCTCGAACTGACGAAGTCGTTCACGGGATCAAGGTGCGAGGTTTGTCCCTCGAAAGCATCGTCATGCTGCTTTTGGAATTTCCGGCGCTAAGCCTTGCACTTCAAGGCGGCGGTATTACCGGCCCCGACATTATTCGAATGGCCCCTGCTGCGATCGGCGATATCGTATGCCATGCATGCGGTTTGCAAGGTCAAGACGGACAAGCCGCCGCATTCTCCAACCTTCCGCTCGAAACGCAACTCGACTTTATTGAAGCCGTCATACGGCAGACTATGCCGGGCGGGTTCGGCCCTTTCGTCGCACGCCTGGAAAAGCAAGGCATCTTCGCGGCCGTATCGCAAATGCAACCGGACGCGAGTTAGCCGCCGGTATCGAATATCTGATATCCGCCGGGCACAAAGAACGCGACGTGTGGGGATACACGCTAAAGCAGGCAGTTGCGTATCTGTACCTTGCCGAACAACGTAAGAAGCGAAACGCCGCCGAACAGTTGCAGTTAAGCGCAATTGCTGCGAGTGGCGACGGTAAGTCAATTCAACGCGTAGTCAAAAAGCTACTGCAAGGCTTGGAATGACGTTTCGGATCGTCTTTCGAAATCCACAAGCCGGTCCCGTATTCAAGCAACGAATGCGGGATAACGTACTACGTATCGCAAGAGCGGCGACTGCGGCGACTAATATTGCCGCAAAAGAAATTCAAGAGAATGGACGTAACTCTATTAAAACGTCCGGCCGGTTCGGTAGTCGTTGGGTACAAGGGTTGAAAGTCGTTGTCGATCCGAAATCGGTACGGATCAACAAGACGATCACGATAACCCACAATCAACCGGGGGCGTTGTTACACGAAACTGGCGGCGTGATCCTTGGTAAGCCGCTGTTGTGGATACCGCTAAGTTTTAGCGGGGTAAAGGTTCGCGCGGCGGACTATCCGGGCGGCTTGGCTCGCGTCAATCGAAAAGGCAAAGCGCCGTTGTTGATTTCGATCCGCGAACATAAACCGATCTATGTCGGTTTGAAATCTGTTCGCGTCAAACCTCGCTGGGGTATTCGTACAATCGCGCGTAATACGATGAAACAATACGTATCCTATTACAACGCAAACTTGAAGTAGGCACCGGGATGGCCGTCGTAAGCGAAACGATCATTCAGAAAATCGCCGTCGAAGGCGATAGCCAAGTTAACGCTTCGCTTGATCGAATTGGATCAGGGGGTGAAAAAGCATTCAACAACATTGCGGCGGGCGCTAATAAAGCCGTTAAGCCATTACAAGCAACCGCCGATCAAATTAGACGGGTTGAAGCTGCCGCCAATCAATTTGGTGGCCAGATACGAAACGTATTCGATCGTGGCGCTGGTGCGGTTGCGAATTTCGGTACGTCCGTTACACGAATGGCGCGGCAATTCTTTATCCTGCAAGCGTCGGCAACGGCCGTCGTCGGCGGATTAACCGCGATTGTCAAAGGCGCGGCGGACGCAGCCGGGGCGATCCAAGAAACCGCCGACAGCTTAGGTGTCTCAACGAAGTTCTTTCAGCAGCGTAGCGCAGCAGCCGCGGCGGCTGGGTTGTCGGAGGATCAATTCGCGCGTTCGCTTGGAACGTTGAACCAACAATTGTCAGCGGGCGAAAAGCAAAACCGCGATTACGAGAAATCCCAACGTCTTCTGTTTCGACAATTCACACTTGGTAACATCGGACTGCAAGAGTGGAACAAACAAAGTCAAGAATTGAGGTTCAATAATAATCAAGTCGATAACACGCTAAAACGGTTGAACATCACGACAGAGCGGTTTGCAGACGGCGGCGTTGATCTTGAAGGGACGCTAGACAATATCGCGGATCGCGTAAAAGAACTTGGGCCGGGTTTTGACGTAACTGGCTTGGCAATGGAATTGTTCGGTTCGCGCAATCGAAAAGTTGTCAATCTGTTGCTTGAAGGTTCGGAGGGATTGCGCAAGTATAATAAGGAAGCGCAACGCCTGGGGCTTGTCGTCATGCCGGAAGTTCTCGCGGCAGGCGATCGGCTGTCGGACGCCTTCACGCAATTGAACCTTGTTATCAAACGTAACTCGATAACGATACTATCACCGCTGTTCGCCCCGCTTACTCGGTTGATCGAAGGTTTCAGCAACGCCATTGCGGCCAATCGATCGGCTATGCAGCAATGGGTGGAAGGGATCGCGTCGAAGGCAATTCCGATCATTGGCGATATTCTCGCGTTGATCCAAGGTCGTGAGGAAGACGTACAAAATTCATGGATCATCGAAACGCGTGACGCTATCGTTGAATTCGGAAAGGCGGCAGGGCAAGCGTTCACGTTCCTGAAAGCAATTGTTACGGGATTGATTGCTACCTTGAACGTACTCGCCGAAGCTTTCAACGGGATTTTCGGCACGAACATTAGCGGGGCTACGCTAGCCCTAATCGCGATCTTCGCGAAAATGTCCGGGCTGTTCGGCGTGCTCGCATCCGTTGTGGGGGTTGTCGTCAAGGGTCTTGTTCTTGCCGTCGCTACGTTTGGATTGCTTAAGGTCGCGATCCTTGCCGTTGTTGCAGTGTTAGCCTTTCAACTTATCAAGTATCTGTTGTCGCTTGATTGGAATAAGGTTGCGACGGAAGCAAAAGCCGCATGGGACTTCATACTCGCTACCGTCACGCAAATGTGGCAAGGCGTTAAAAACATCTTCAATGCTGGTATCGAATTCATTCGTACCATATGGAACGGTCTTGTTTCGATCGTAACTACGGTATGGAATGCAATCGTCGCTGTCATTACGGCTGTAATCAATGCGATCATCGCAGCCGTCAAAGCGCATATTGACGCGGTAGTCGCGCTATGGAATGGCGCGGTTGACCTTGTCAAACAAGCCTGGAATGGTTTGTTCAATTGGTTCGACGAAAAGCTTAAAGGGTTGATCGATTGGTTCAAGACCGCCGTCGAATGGGCCAAAAAATTGGTCGCCTCCCGATCGGCCGCAGACGCGCCAGCGGCGGGCGCTGTTGCGGCGGCGCGGGGCGGACATATCCGTGGCCCCGGCACCGGCACGTCTGACAGTATCCGCGCGTGGCTGTCTGATGGGGAATTCGTCGTTAAGGAACGGGCGGTTTCAAAATACGGTGTCGGCTTGTTGAATGCGATCAACTCTATGCGGTTTCGCGTACCTCGTTTCAACACGGGCGGGATCGTTGATGCTATCTCGAACGCGGTCCCCACACTGCGGCCGATGCGTTTCGCGGAAGGCGGACAAGTCTCAACACGGCAAGCCATGCGAGCTATCGCGTTGACGCTGCCGGGCGGGGGCGTATTCGATATGCAAGCCGACGACAATACGGCCGATCGTCTCGTACGCTATGCTAACGTAAGTACGCTGCGATCGGCGGGGCGGCGACCGGGATGGAACCGATAACATGGCATTAGAGGGCGATACACTACTCGTACTTTCAGGTTTCGGTATCTCGCCGTATTCAGCACGTGGATTGACGCAGACGCTCGATCATATCGAGGAAGCAAGTCAGTTGCGGCGAACCGTGAACGGATCATTGAAAGACTTGTCGCGGCCGGAAGCGCGCAAGTATCAATCGACCATTCAATGCAGCGATATGAACGTACCCGCCCTTGACGGCGTTATGCCTGGGACGGCTGTTCAAGTCGATTGCGTTACCGAACTGGCTTATAAGACGGCAGGCGGCGCTCCGTCTCGGGCGGTTGTACCCGGATCATCACGCGTACAAGGCGATTACACGTTTTATCGTCCGCGCCTTCAAATGCGCATCGTATCGTATACGACGCAGGACGACGAATACGCGCAAGTTATCGGTTGGACACTTGAGCTATCGGAAATCTAAATGGCCGACGTAGCGTTAGACCTTGCCTTTACCGGAAGTGCCAGCGGCACGGCGTTTTTACAATCGCCGCCGATTGGGCCGTGGTTGTTCGCCTGGGTTGACCCGGAGGAAACTGAATTTCAACCGGAGCATGTCCGCTTAGATGAAGACATGTTTTCATTCGAACTCGAACATAATGAAGGCGACTTCGCCACACTACAAATCAGCATTCGAAATCCTCGCATCGGACTATTGACGGCATCGCGAAAGCGTTGGGCGTGGTTCGCATTTAATCCCGGCGAAGGTGCCGATATCATCCCCGTGTTCTTCGGCCGGATTGTGGGGATACCTTCGGATTTGATATCGGAAGTGTGTACTATTCAATTCATCGGACGGCCCGCCGATTATGTGGCGCAAAAGGATGCGCTCGCCGCGACAATGCGTGTAGCGCCATATTGGGATGATATCTTTGTTTCGGAAGAACGACGGATTGATCCCGAAGTTGTACTAGAAGGGCGGCCCGAATTCTGGCATATCGATCGCGTGACTGGCGTCCTTACGTCGTCGAATGTTCTTGTTGGCGAAGATGGTTTAATCGAATTCGACGAAGATAATGTTATGGGCGATAGCGTCGAAATCAATTTGAACAATGTACCTTTGCGCTCTGTTACCGTCGTCGCCGATATTTCATGGACGCAGTCCGCGCGTGGCGTCGTTAACATGGGTCCGTTTCTTGTGGACAACTGGCCGCAACCGTCCGGCTTTACGTTTCATCGCTTTCTTACGTCGTTTACGGGGCAAGGTCTTCAATCGTCTTGGCCGAAACCCGAACAGAGTATTGGCGGCGGTTGGACAGTGAAAGACGCGAAAGTCGATTATGTTGCCGGTCAGGCGGTGCCGAACGAATTCGAAGCGTTGGAGTTGAACCATGGTATCCTGATCCCAAAAGCGACGCCTGCCGGATCATTGATTATTCCAGTCATCAACGGACTTGACGCCTATCAGTATTTCGCAATGACGATTATCGCGCCGCTGTGGCATTTCAAGCCGACGCTTACCGTTGAGTACGATGCAACACGGGCGCGCAAAGAAGTCGTTACGTTCACGATCAATTCAAGCGTGCAAGATGTTGTGACTATGCCGGGCGAAGATGAAGCGTTGTTAGTCACCATGTCGTCGATCGACATATCGCAACCGATTGATCCGCTTGTTCCTAACGTTCTATGGATCGCGGATAAGAGGGATCGTAGTTTCATTCCGTCAGAACGTGGCCAACAGGCATTGCAGTATCTAATCCAAGTCGGTCGCGCGAACCTTATGATACGATCGCGCGTTGTAGAAATCGATTGGGAAACGCAATTTGAAAATATCTTTGATATGTCATGTCGGAAGAATGCGAAGATTATCGATCCGCGTATTCCTGGGGGCGAAGCAACTGGCAAAGTTGTCACGTACGGACTTAGCAAGCAAGAGAACAGCGCGCCAATTGGCTACGTCAAGATCGCGTGTCCTGTTGGATACGGCGATGCAATTGCAACGGCACCGGGTTCCCCAACGTACATTGAAGACGACTACATCGAACTTGGGTACTATGAGCGAACCGGCGAGATTATCGCAGTCGGCGCAGGCGACGTAGGGTATACGGTGCCGCTTGATGATCCGCAAGACGATGGTATCGACTTCAAGCGCGGGTTCCGGCCGATCGAAATCATAACGCATTTCAGCGTCACGGGTGCGCCAAGTACGCAACGTGCGGCGATGCTATCAGCAAAAGCCGAACCCAATACACGATTGGAGGAAGGGACCGTAAAAGAGAAATTGCAGACTGTCCCCACGGTCGTAACAATGCAGTTGATCGACCTATTGACGGGGCCGTTTGAAACGCCTTACGAGATTGTCGTAACTGATCTAGTCTTACCTGCCGGGATTGATCTTGAGGCAAGCGCATGAGCAGCCCCCTAACCCGCGTCGTTCGGCCGAATGAGACGCTTGATATCCGCCCGTTGCGTCCGTTCATATCGGCGAGTGCGCGCGGGCCGACCGAAGGCAATCCGACGCTGCAATGGGGTTCGTCAGGCGATAGCATTTTCACGGTGCAACAACAGCTAGTCAACGAATTCGAGACGAAGGAAGCGGAAGAAAAAGAAGTTTCGCGCACGGTTGACGTAATTCGGGTTAAGAACGAAGATGATCCCGAACAGCATGTTGACGTTGAAAGTGTGACAGAGCTTACGGTACTTGGTACGGACGGCAAGCGGCGCAAGGTCAAGTATCAGCCGGACGAACTTGGCGAAAACCGCGAAATGATCGAAAAAGGAAGAACCAAGTTGGCGGCAATATAATGGCCACCGGCTTTCGAACGTTTCCAGCTAACACGTTTCGTGGTGTCAAGTGGAACGAAACGATGGTGACGATCTTGGCGACAGGAAGTGCTAACTTTGAAACGCCGAATTTGAACCCGACAGACGCGGCTACCGCGTTTGGTGGCAACATGATCGCATCGCTAGACGGCTTTGGTTCGTTCGCCGGGCCGATCGGAAATTCGACTGAGTTTCCGACGCCACCGTTTGAAGACGACGTACCTGTTTTCGGATTTACAACGTCAGGAAGTGTACCCGGTCAGCCGGGCGTATTCCCTATGCCGGGTTCGCCGGACGAAGTACCCGACGTATTCGCGCAAAATATCCGCAAGGTACACGCGGCGCAATGGACCGAACTAGTCGGACACCATAAAGCAGTCGGACCAAGTTTCGAATTCGCTGGCCAAGCTAGGATATTTTCTAGCAACTACGTTCTGTTTCAAGCTAGCTTGATGGCGGAAGCGTTGGTTCGTAATGGATCGGGCCTAACGCTAACAGTATCGTTTAGCGAAGCTTCGGGCGTATGGCCAAATCCGAACCCGCCTATCCATTCTTATTCTGCAAACGTATCCGCCGTCATCATGAGAAAGAACCCGCAAACTGGAATATGGGCGGGCGAAACTGATATCGGTGGATTTGGTGATTTACAAGGCGACCCGTTCTCTATGACGTGTCACCTATTCCGAGACAATGACGGCGTGCTACGCTTCGAACAATGAACGGGGGTTGCAATGGTACTCGTCTATAGGACTACTGGCGCTTGGGGCGCTGGCAAAGGTTCGTCGCTAACGAGCGTTGAAGGCGATACCAACCTCTACGAACTTGCAACGCGTATGCTCGCGTTGGAGGAAGACCCGCCTACGGCGATTGGTATTTCGAATATTCAGGTTATCGGATCGCAATTCAAAATCATTCTTGCGGATGCAACCGAATTCGGACCATATCCGTTGCCGGTCGCCGCATTCCATTTCCGCCCGGAAGGGTGGTTAAACGACAACACGTATCTGGCGTTCGACTTGATCCCGGTTACGGATATCGGATTGTTCCTTGTATTGGTCGAACACGAAACACCGGAAAGCGGATCGTTCGACGCGCTGGCCAATACCGGAGCGCCTGACTTCCTTCCGCTCTACGCTCAAATGTTCGGTACAGCCCAACCGGGTACGCCGGATAGCTTTTATGCACTCGAACACGCCGCGTTTGACGGCATCTAACGGAGGGTTGATATGTCGTATAATAAAAAGCCGACGTTCGTTCATGCGCCACGGTTGGGCCTTCAAGTGTGGGAGAACGCCGACGGTCAAGACCCGAAAGCAATCTTGATCGGAAGTCCGTTCGCTACGAAAGTAGTTTCGTTGTTCGCAACTGGCGAGGAAACCGCCGCTCGGGAAATTCAACTTGTTATTGTTCGACCGGAAATACCGGTTACGATCCCGCTTATCACGGTTGAAATTCCGTTGAATGCCGGTCGCGCTGACGGAGTACCGCCGGTCGATTTGTTCACGACGGAGTTACGCGCGATCCTTCCGAAAGATGGTTCCAATCAACCGTACTTGTATCTTATGCCGGACGACGAACTACGCGCCATTGCCTTGACCTCGATCACGGCGACCGAACAACTCTCGATCGTGGCCTTGGCAGGCGACTTTAACGACGAAACCTAAGCCGGTAGGCACCGGCACGCCGACCGGGAAACCGGGGCTACGTTTGCTGGCGGCTCTTGCCCGCTACCGTGGTGGCTCGATCGCGCGGTCGCTGCCTGGGAGAATGATTATAGTCCTGTTCCTAGATCTTGGAACAGGACTTTTTTCTTAAATTCCGGCCGGGCGATTCGCCTGGGCTAGGCGGCCATTTCCTTCGCAATAGTACGTTCAAGCCTCTTGCGACGCTTCCGCAAGTTCGCAAGCTTCGTTGCTGTTCGCAGCAATCGGCCGGTTGTCTTGTCGATATCTGAAATCGTAGTTGTAAGTTCGTCGCGGTGCTTCGTCTGTAATAGCGTTAGTTTCGTTCGTGCCATTGATACCTCCTGGGTTTCGAACGGAGATATGATAGCATGCGGCGGTTTCATTGTCAAATCCGCCTAGGTATCGTATGCGCCAACGAATGATACGTTGCCGTACCGTGTTGCGTGCTTCCTCGCTATACCGATACCATCCTTTGAATTCGTGTCGTGCAATCTTACCGTACGATATGCCCCCACATGCATGCATGGCGGACCAACGATCGCTTTGATTGTCAAGAGTTGACGACTTGGTCTTGGTTCGTTTGTATTGGCTGTAAGGTTCGGCTGATGGTTTCCAAGGCATACGCAGTAACCCCTAATCAGCTATGTCACCCCATGACGCCGCCCGCGCAAAGTCAACTCGAACTGGAACGCGGATCGGGCACGCAGTCTCAAGACGGATACGCATTTCGGCGAACGCCTCGTTAGTCGCCGGATTTTCATCACGGACGCTAAAATCAAGTTCGTCGTGTATCTGTAGCCTGGGGACGCCTGTAACGTCAAATATTCCCTCTTTCCAGCATCGATACATCCCGGCTTTGATATGCTCTGCGGCGCTGCCTTGCAGGCGATAATTGATTGCCTTGTGTTCGTCGGCGCGTTTGATCAATGATCCGTACCGACGTATCGCATAGTCATACGGCAACGCTGGCGGGCGCGGCTTGTCGTAGTCACGAAAGAGCGGTTCCCAATAGTTGAACCGGGTTCGCCGTCCTAGAACCGTCGTGATATATCCAAGCTTTTGCATTTCATCGGCCGCCGCTTTCATTGTGGGGCGGACGTACGGGTTTCCTTCGTGATACGCTTTGAATACCGCTTTCCCTTGCGATTGAGTAAATCCGTTTTGTCGGATTAGCTTTCCTTCCGACATGCCGTATACAAGTCCGAAATTCATGTTCTTGATCGGCCGTCGATCAATCTCGATCCCGGTTAGATTTAGAACGTTGTTTTGAGTTTGCTTGTGATAGTCCGTTTTGGGATCAAGGCGATAAGCTTCGCGCAATCGATCGGCCGAACCGTCGCCGTCGTCACAAGCAAAGTGTGCTAGGTCGCGGTATTCAATTTGAGAATAATCGTTCTTTTCCCATGCAATGTGTCCATGGTCATACGTAAAGCAGCGTCTAACACGCTTGCCGAGCTTAGTTCGTACTGGAATGTTCTGTAAGTTTGGATCAGAGCTTGCAAACCGTCCTGTACGAGCGCCTCCGTCGTCATTACGTAGAGGATGGAATTGGCAATGTATCTTTCCGTTCGTGTTACCTTCAAGAATGTAGTTCCTAATAAATGTCGATTGAATTTTTTCATACTCGCGTATCTCGTTTATTTTGTCCGCGACTGGGTGCTCTAAATTCTTTAGCCAGTCTTTGCGGAATGATGGATTGCCTTGCGCCGTTGTTGGGTACGTTATACCCGACGCATCGAATAGACGGGCGATATCGTCGCCGCTGTTGACACTCTCAATTCGGATCGGGACTAAGTTGTAAAGTTCAACGTACAGCCGCGCTATCTCGATCGTAAGTTCGTCGTGTAATGCTTGCGCTTGTTTCAAATCGACTGTTACGCCTTCGATCCGCATTTGCACAAGCAACGGGATCAATCCGCATTCCATTTCAAACAAGTCGCTGAGATATTGCGCATGTAATAACGGCGATTGTTTCTCGTAAATCTCGATCGGTAGAAAAGCGTCATCTTCGCCGTACGGTCCGACTAACTGCGGAGGCGTTCGCCAAATGTTGTTACGTTGAACGCCCGTTGGCGGTCCGCCGTAAGCCGACGCGCACCATTCGTATAGGGCATTCGTCGTTTTACCTTGCTTTAGATATTGCTCGCCCAAATGGTCAAGGTTGACTAATCCATCGCTGTTCAATAGAGCTTCGGCGAATTGAACGTCGAACAGCTTGCCCTTAACTTTTATGTCATAGTCGGTAAGCATGCCAACGTCGAACAGCAAGTTAGCTCCGACTTTCGGAACATTCGTCGTTGTTTCAAGAGTATGTTTTAAGAACGCAAGGCAATGGTTGCGGTCTAAGTTATCTTCCGTTCCGACGCGGTGTCCGAACGGGAAATACCATTTGCCGGTATTGCCTTGACGATCCTTAGCGGCGAGCGAATAGCCGACTAGATCAGATTTGCCGCGTGCCCAACCGGGGCCATGGTCCCAATCGTCTTCTTTGCCTTCGGTATCAAATCCAATGACGGTTGCGTTCGATAGGTTCGGGAAGTCGGACGGCGGACGCCAGCCCGTGTTAGGGGCTGGCGGCGGCACTTTCAACAAAGCTCGTTTCTTCAACGGGCCTAGGTCTATGTCGTCGAAGAACATTAGTCGGGGAGTTTCTTCGAACCTTGCCACGCGATAAATTCTAACGCGTCTTTTTCCGCTTGTACGACTTTCGGCGCACGGTGTCCGGTACGCGTCGCGGCTCGATACGCCCAATCGCGAATAGCCATGGGCGCTAGAATATCTTGCGCGCGTAAGACGAATACGGGTTCGTCGTCGGCGGCTTTCCCTAGGCAACCTTCGCCCTTGGCTGCTGCTAGTAATACTTCGCGTTTCGTTGCCATAGTTTCAACCTCCATTAAAAAGGAATGTCGTCGTCCATGTCCGATCGGCTTGTACCTACGGCGAGTGGTTCACGTTCAACTTTCTGCGGCGTACATCGGATATGCATAAGCAATCCCCGAAAGCTTTCGCCGAAGAACGCAAGCGTATTACCGTTCGGCACCGATGCGACGAAATCGACCTTGCTCGCGTGTGGGGCAAACATTTTAACATAGTCGATATCAAAGCATAGATCGGGCGGTATACCTTCGATTTCGTAGAACGCGCCAACGCCTTCGCCGTCATGGGTTCTAATCCCTTTGTCTATCGTGTATACGCGCGGATTTTTGTCGTCCGCTAGCGCCTCGATTGCATCGATAGCGTCAAAGAAACCTGCCGGAATGTCGTACGGTTGGGCGCGTACGTTGTCCCATATCTGTCCGTCTGTATCCGGGTATTTTTCGACGTACTGTTGTGTTCGAATAAACGATCCATCTTCGAACCAAATTGTGAATGTTGTTTCGCTTGCACCGCAATGCGTCGGAAGCTTCGCGATCTTACCTAATTGCGATATGAACAGTTTCGGGACTACGGCGCGGAACGGCAATTGCCAGCCGTGCCATTGCTCGAACAGGATTACGCCATTGGTTGCGACGCATGAACCATTGCGAACCAACACGCAGGCTTCAACCATGCGTTCGGCATTTTCAGCGACAAGTTTCCCCACAATGTTACACGCGTCGATTAGCTTTTTGTCGATTGGGAACGCTGGCGGATCGGGCGGGGTAATGGAAAACAACGCGGGATCGATACATGGAACGTACGCGTCAAACCGTCCTGACTTGACGTGCAATCGTTCGTTATCGAGTTGCGTTATCTGCGTCGTATCTTTGCACTTAGACAAAACGCTGATTAGTCGTTTCGTGTTCGGATAGCATACGATATCCGTATCGATCTTTGCGGCCATGCAAAGCGTACCATCGAACGACGCGGCCCAACCACCGGTAAGCGCGCAGTGGATTTGATTAATTTGGCCTTCCTCGCGCGACGCCGGTTCAATGAATTTGAGCGCGGCGAGTAGTGACGCCGTTGCTGGGTTCTTGGTCGGATCGGTCTTGGCTTTTCCCCGTGGTTTCTTTGCCATGTTACGCGACCGTCGCCTTGTCCGCTCGCGCCAACCAACCGTCGCGCGTATCGTTCAATCGCGCGTCTAGCTGTTCTTCGGTTTCTGGCCACAAGTGAAGATCGTGTACGAGACGCTGATACGCGAGGTTGAACCAATCGCGTATTTCGACTGACGGATGCTTGTACCCGACGATTTCGAATGAGTGCATCAAATGCAATTGGAAATGATGCGGAATACCATCAAGTTCGCGAAGATACTGCGATACGATATCGTCCATATGGTCTTGCCACGTCGCGGGGCGGCGCGGATTTTCGTTAGTGTCCATGCTAAGCCGATTTTCATCGAACGACGGCCCCATGAATGATCCGCCAACGGGTGTATATGGGTTTTCAAGAATTACGCCACCATCAAGCGATGATACGAGAATGCAACGTCGATACCAACGCAGCAGGTATTTGACGCCTGAATATTTGGGTAAGCCGTCCGGTCCGCGTACGGCTGTCAAGAGAACGGTTTGTTGCATGAACGTTAGCGAATGCGTCCATGGTTGGGTAACGGCAGTCGGTCTTGCGATCATGTGGTATGTTCCTTGTACGCGCGACAGCCTGGGCAAAGTTTCGACGGCGGATCGGCTGGGTTCTTTCCGCAATCCTCGCATAGCGTCATCTTTCCTAGCGCGATCCAGATTAGTTCGGCTAGTTCGATCGTTGGCGGGTTCTTACCGTAGTCGGTTTCGAGCCAATACCGCTTGCGAAGTGCGAGCGGTATTTTCCACCATTCGCCCGGCGCAAATGTCATGTGCAACGTTCCGAGTTGATCACTAAATCCGTGTTCGATTAGCCAACGTCGGCTGAATTCCTTTTCATCATCAGAAAATGTATCAAATTCGACACGGGATTTGTGCATGAGAATTTCGCGAGCCAACGGAAGCCAACCGCCTGCCGGGATCGGCACTTTCCATTTACGGCAGTACCGATCGAATGCTACGATATCCAATGATCGTAGCACTTCGTTACGGTGCCGTATCATCTTTCGACCGATACGTGATTGTTCTCTAGTATTCATGGGACAATATTTCCGGTGGATTTTTATTGACCCATACCTTGATAGCTTTCGGCGTTCGCAGTTGCGACAATCCGAGCAAGGCTAGATCAGTTGACAATGGCGGCGGACTTTCATGGCGTTGCCGCCACCATTCATGGGCGCGGTGCAATGCGTACCCGGTTTGATCGAATGAGATATATTCTTGGAACATTTGCAAGCCGCACATATACGACACTTTGATATTGGTCTTTCCGCTCTTGCGTGCTACGTGACGGTTGTACATGACGCGGCTAACTTCGTATCGTTCGACTTGCGGCATTCCGCTTGATAGGATTTGTCGTGTGTCCGCTTGCCGGATTAGCTTCTGTTCAAAGACGAATGGTTGACCGCAATCGATACAAAAGGCCGCTCGCGCATGATTGAACGCGCCGCAGTAGTCGCATATCTTGACCGGCGCATCGCCCCCGCCGCCGCCTTTCGGTCGCGGTATGTTCGGATCGTCGATCGGGCCTAACCGTTGGCAGTTACGAGCGTAGTCCAAAATCATGCAATTGCGTTTGCCGGTTTCCGGTGACGGTCGCGTACCACGTCCAACCATTTGAACCCATAGCCCCGTCGAGGTTGTGGGGCGTAGCATTCCTATCAAGTCGATTGGCGGATGATCTTGGCCAGTCGTGAAAATGTTGTTGCAAGTCAACGCGCGATAGTCGCCGTTCTTGAACCCTTTGATTGCTGCGTCGCGTTCTCCCGTTGACATGTTGGAATGAACGGCGACAGTCGGTATCCCAAAATAGTTATTCAACAATTCGGCGATATGTTCGGCGTGTTCGATACCCGAACAGAATGTAAGCCACGAATGGCGATCTTGTCCGCGTTCAACCATTTCGGAAACAGCGCTGAAATTTACGTCTTGCTTGTCAACAGCCGCCTGTAGCTGCGATTGAGTAAAGTCGCCATTGCTGCCTATGCTAACTTTCGAAACGTCGAGTAACGTCTTTGTCGTTTTCGGTATCGGAGGCGAAAGATAGCCTTCGGATATCAATCGATTGAAACCAATCGTATCGCAAATGTTGTAGCAGATATCCGTAAAGATGTTGCCTTGCGTCAACAGCCCTTGACCTAACCGATACCACGTCGCCGTCAAACCTATGACTTTGAGCTTTGGATTGATTTCTTTAAGCTTCGCAATGATTTTCTGATAGTCGCTACTCGCACTTGGGTTGATCAAGTGGCATTCGTCAATGATCAACAAATCCACCCAACCGAACGCCTCTACGCAATTGACAACGGACTTGACGCCGCCAAATATGATCGGGTTCATCGTAGCGCGTTGGCGTAGCCCTGCCGAATAGATACCAAGGGGCGCGGTTGGCCATGCATCAAGTAGTTTGGCCGCGTTCTGTCCAATCAACTCTTTAACATGTGTCAGCATCATGACGCGTTGATGCGCCCAATACTGATAAATGATTTGTAGGAATAGAGCTATGACGACACTCTTTCCGGTGCCGGTAGGCATAGCCACAACCGGATTGCCGTCTTTCTGTTCGAAGTACCGAAAGATACTATCGACAGCTTCGGTTTGATACCAGCGTCGTTCGAAGATCATCTAACACCTAGGACAACGATGTTCCCATTCTTTATTCGACCGGACGGAGCGCCACCCATGTTCGTTTAACACGTCTAGTGCTTCGTGAAAATCTCTTGTTTCACTATCGAGGATAGCAGCACACGTATCGCATTCAAAGACGTGCTTACCATGAACCTTTGTCATCATCGTGTTTAGCCTCGATTGACAATTGGTTGCCAACGATCGCAGCCTTGCGGCAGAAATTCTTTTGGGATGATAACTTTGTGTTCGTCGCATCCCCATTGCGCTTCCTCGATTGGATGCGCGTGAATACAGCTACGGCAATTACGATCGATATCCGTATTGTGATGGCATGGCCCTTTGAACGGGCATATTTTACATTCGTAATAGTCCGCTTGCATTGCGAGCTTTGGCGGCGGATGTGGTGAGAAAATAATGTCTTCCGCTTTCTTGTACAAGTCGTCGGCGAGCGTCCAATCAAGTTCGACGACTTCAATATAAATATCGTCGTCGTTCTTACCGACGGCATAGTACAGCCCGTATTTGATCCCGAACGCTTTTCCATAGTTGCACATTTGCGCGTAATGTCGTGGCTTAGACACCATAAGTTTCTTATGGTGTAAGTTCGTTAGTGACTTAGAATTATGCGTCTTGAATTCGCAAATCAGTTTCTCGGGAAAATCCTTGTAAGGACTACCCGCGACACTATCCGTTGATCCGCCGTAATGACCTTTGGCCCCCACAATACGGAATTGGTCGCCGCCGACTTGCGCGTTCCAAACTTCAAACCCGATCCCGCGTAAGTTCGCGATGCATTTGCTTTCTTCGTCGTGTCCGCGTTGAAACAGGCGCAGCATTCGACCGGAGAATATTTCGCTTTTGATCCAACGGAACGCGTACCATGAATAGCGCCAGCAATCATGGCCGATCACACTCGCGCCTAAGTGCGAACGGTGTTGATCTTGGTACTGTTTAATCGAGAATGCGTCGATATCATCGCTGATGCGGTTTGCGATCGTTACGAGTAAATGCGGCTGATACGTCACGATTGCCCCCTAAATGGTTGAACCGTCCGGGGCGGGTGTCTATGACCCCGGACGGCCCAACGATCGCCCTATCCGTAAGAAGTCGTGGAACCTTCCTACGTTAGCGCGACCAAGGTGCGGCACCGGCCGGACCGCCTTGCGGCCCCGGTCCCTGTTGCGGCTGGAATTGCCCCGGTTGTGGCTGCTGGTACTGCGGTTGGCCTTGCGGTGCCGCCTGCTGGTACTGCGGCTGCTGCGGTTGCGCCTGTTGCGGTTGTGGTTGCGCGAACTGTTGCGGCTGTTGAGGCTGTTGGTTCGGCGGCGGCGGTTGATAGTTCGGCGTTGCCTGGGGTTGCGCCGGTCCGGTTGACCAACCGCCGTTGCCTTGTGGCGCTGGGTTCGGCTGTTGATACTGCGGTTGCGGGTTCGGCTGCTGTTGGGGCTGTGGTCCGCCACCGGGCCACCCGCCGCCCTGCTGCTGTGGGGCAGCGCCGCCATAGGGCATATTGCCGCCCGGTGCCATACCGCCTTGCGGCCCCGCCCATGTACCGCCCGGCTGCGCCTGCCCCGGTTGCGGCTGCGCTCCAAAGCCTTGCGGTGCGCCGCCGGGGATCGTCTGCGCCTGACCTTGCTTGCCGGGATCGTTGCCAGCGATATCCTTGAAGCCCTTGACGTTGTTGTTCGGGCCGTTCGTGCCGGTTCCGACGACGATATACGCCATGAATGGAATGTTGTGCAGCATCGGCGTTGTCATGTCCGGCGCGTTTTGTTGCGCTTGAACATTGTATTGTCCGATCACGTGACAGATTGCGCTCAATTGCTTGTACGCAATTTCAACAGCCTGTTGTGATTGGTTGAAGATATTCAGGTTGATGTAAACTTGACGATCCGCGAATTGGCCTTCGATGATCTTCAATACCAATTCAAGAAACGCTTGGCTTGTGTCGTTCTTGGTTGGCTTGATATTCGACTTGACGATGATGCACTTATACCAGCCGAGCGGTACAGGCTCCATTGCCGTTTGCGGTGCGACTGTTCGGGCGTCGAAACTAAACATTGTTCATTCCTTCCTGTTTAGGAGTGTGCCATAAATGAGATTACGGCGTTATGACCGATCACGTAGCGGTCTTGTATTGCTATGAAGTCGGCGTACGAGTACGTTAGCGGCTTGTTCTCCCTTGCATCCATAAAGTTCTGCGATTGCATAGCAAACGTTTCAGCTTGGGCGCACGCGGCTTGTGCGACTACAAACGCCGCTCTCTGTTCTGGTGTCATCGTTTTGCTATATGACCGCTTGCGATCTTGGCGAATACGTTCGACAAGTTCGGTAACTCCCATTGATCCAAAGCGCCGCTACGGTCGCCAGCGATGTTTTGTTGATCGGCCCAACAACGCAGGAATTCGCCGCGTTGTCCGGTTTGGGGATTTGTGAACACGCAATACTGAAATATTTCGTCGGGAAAGTACGGTACAGCCGGGCCGAGTTTCGAACCTGGAAATGAAGGCTGAAACAGCATCATTCCGTTCGCTTCGTCCTTACTGTATTCCATCTTCGCCGTCATGACGACGTTACGGCCCGGTATGTCGCGGAAGTCGCGCACAATCCGTAAGCCTTGCGTTATGATTTCGCCGTACGCTTTGCGCGGATCACGCGTCCGTGCTTTCTCATGCTCTAGAAGCACTTCGATGATTTCGGAAATGCTATCTAGCCCGATCGTGTAGAACTGTTTTGCCTCTTGTGCTTGCGTGTACCATCGGTACGCCTCCGATAGATCAAGCATTGTCTTGATTTCGATATACGGCAAATTGTATTGGCGCAGTGACAACAAGCCGCCTTCGGCCGAAAGAATAACAGGGGCTGGCGCTGTTGCGATTAGGCGCGTCTTGCCGACTTTCGGCGGGCCATAGACAAGGCACTTGACGCCGTTGATTGCGATATCCGACGTTGAACGTAGGTAAACAGTCATTCGATTTCCTCATCAATTAATTCTTCAATTAAATCGGAAAGTTCGGCAACAGTAACGTTACCGGCTTTCGCCAATGCAACGGCGCGAATTCGAAGCTTTCCTAGGATTTCTTTAACCTCTTGATATTCGAACGTTGCTTCGTCAGGCTCGTAAACGGGGTTCAAAGTCGCGTTGATAGCGTCAATCTCGGACGGAAGTAATTTGGGGTCAAGACGCGCGACCGGCTTTGATCCATTCCAAATACAACCGTCCGAGATATCCAGCATCGCCGCCCCCGTTACCGCCCGTGGTTATGCTAAGCAGCTTTCGGTTTTTCGATTTCGAGTTGTGGCATACCCGGCTTGATTTCGAGAACGCTTGAAAGCATCATGCGAAGTTGCATGCCTTCGGACGTTGTGTCCTTTTCAAGCAATCGATATTCCTTGATCGAAAGTTCGGGCGTCCATTTGATTAGACGATCGGCGATTAGCTCCTGCTTAACGCCAAGCTCGCACATGCTATTCTGTACGGCTTCCGTCCGCTCTTTATCAAGATTGTAGTTCTGTGGCCATGTCGCTTTGATGTTCCAACCGGCATTGCCAATCGCCGCGCGTTGCGTGCCTTCCTTCGGATCGGGGAACTTGATTTCGAACACGACGACGCGCAATGCCGCTTCAATCTCTTTCGCTACGTCAAGGTTGGACTTGGCCGTTGTCCATGCGAGCAACAGCGCGTCTTCCGATCCGTACTTACCTAGCGCGGCTTGCGCACCCGGCGACAGCGGTTTGACATGTGGGGCGGCCGTTCCAGTTGACCAACCATCGGACATAGCTAGCTCCTTTCCGTGTGCATTTGCATTTGAATGGTACGTTGCCGTTTCATTTCGTCCATTCGCTTGCGAATGTCGGCAACAGATTGGACCGCCTCGCTAGCGACGCCGACGTGGCCTTGTACTTCTGATTTCACACGCGCACCGTCTGCGATCACGTACGCTTTCAAATCTTCAAGTTCTTTGATTAGCGTGGTGATTTCTTGAACGACATACGTCGTCGCCGTATCAAGTGCGGTTGATGTTTGCGCGGCGATTGTACTGACTTGCGTCGGCGCTGGCGTATATGCCAAACCAACCTTTGTTGATGGTTGAACGGGTACGGGCGGTACGAATGCAGAAGCATAACCACGTGTCGGTACGTCGCGTTCGTATTGCGCATCAATCTCTTTATCGAGATTGCCCCATTCTTCGTCCGTGAACGTTTTCAAGGGTTCATTCATGCCTCGCCCGCCTACGCCGTCACGTCCTGCCATATGAATACCCCTAGGTTTGACGCGCCGCGATCGACAATAAGCAGCCCTAGCGCGCGTGGCCAGTGTCCGCCGAAGTTATCCGCAAGTCAAGTGCCCCCGAATTGACAAAGTCGCCGTTAACCCACATGCTGGCCATCCTGGGGAGGGGTTAACCCCCATTTCTTTGCACGATAACGGCGGGCCGTAGTATAGCGTCGGCGCGTGGCGTAACCGTCTTGTCCGGGTTGCGAATGAATTACCACCGTATACCGCTCGAAATGCGTCAATACCTCCAATGGGTAGTATGGCGATATGAAGAACGTATAGGCGGCAAACCAACCAAAGTACCATACGATCCCAAGACGGGATTTATGGCGGCTGTCGATGATCCGCGAACATGGGTCACGTACGAGCATGCCATTAAAGCAGTTGCCGAACATCCCGAGTATCATGGGGTTGGGTTCGTACTAACGTTGAATGATCCATTCTGTTTTATTGATCTTGACGGGACGACTGATCAAGCCACGTTAGATCGTCAGATACGTATATTCAATGCATTCGATACGTATGCCGAACGATCGCCGTCCGGTACGGGCGCGCATCTAATTTTGAAAGGTCACGTTCCGAGCGGACGTAAGCGCGGCAACATTGAAATCTATTCGAGTGGTCGCTTTATGACCATGACCGGCGACGTAATCGCCGACAAGCCAATCGCAGAGCGAATTCAACTCGCACAAGTATTGTGGGCTGAAACTGGCAAGACGGATAAAGGCGAAATTATTGTAACTGACGAAGCACAAAAGGACGACGACGATACGGTTATTCAGAAGTGCGGCAACTCGCAATCATTTGGTCCGAAGTTTCGTGATCTGTTCGAAGGTAATTGGCAATTGCATTATCCGCCGCCGCAGTTATCGCAGTCGGAGGCTGATATGGCGTTCGTTGACATGGTGCAATTGTATACGCGTAACGTTGCACAAATCGAACGTATCTTCTTACGTTCGGGATTAGGTAAGCGCGCTAAAGCTTCGCGCAAAGATTACCGAGAAACGATGATCTTGAAGGCATTCGATCGTATGGCCCCGCCAATGGACTTCGACCGGTTGCAAGCCAACATGGCCCCGTTCGATCCTAGATACGCAAACGCCCCGCTACCGGGGCTGGCCGATAACGGGGCGTCATTGCCGGACCCCAAACCTAGGGAGGAAAGGGCCGCAAGCGTAGCGGTTGGCACCGCAGAAGCCAATGGAACACAAGCGGTGACGGCTGTCAATCCGTACACCGTACCGCCTGGGTTGATGGGTAAGATCGCCACATTCATCTATGACGCCGCACCGCGCCAAGTACCTGAAATAGCGTTAGCCGGTGCAATGGGATTTATGGCTGGAATTTGCGGGCGAGCATTCAACACGCCAACCGGTGCGGGGTTAAACCTCTATACGCTGTTGATTGCGAAATCAGGGCGCGGCAAAGAAGCTATTCAAAGCGGTGTGTCGCGTCTTGTTCAACGTGTATCGAGGCTAACACCAAACACGGCTAGTTCGGCTGTACCATCAATCGCCGCGTTCATTGGTCCTAGCGAAATAAGATCGGATATGGGGCTGTTGAAAGAGTTAGCTGAAAAGCCGTCTATGGTGGCGATGATTGGCGAATTCGGTTTGAAGCTCCAAGCCATGACAGCTATTCATGCAAACAGCAATCTAATTGGGTTACGTGGAATGCTGTTAGACCTATATGGCAAGAGTGGCAAGGACAACGTACTTGGATCGTCTGCGTATTCCGATCGAGCAAAGAACACGCAAGCTATCGTATCGCCTGCATTCTCGTTACTTGCCGAGACTACGCCAAGCACGTTCTATGAAGCGTTGACACCGGCATTGATCGCACAAGGTTTGCTGCCTCGATTTCTAACGATTGAGTATCATGGCGAACGCCCGCCCTTGAATGAGTTTCATACCAACGTTGATCCTACTCCCGAACTCTGTACAGAGTTAGGCATGCTCGCCTCTACGTGTCACGATCTAATGCGGCAAGGCAAAGTGATCAATGTCAAATTCGATCAAGATGCGTCACATATGCAAAATACATACGACAAAGATTGCACGAAGCTAATCAATCTCGCCGACAACGAAGCTATCGCCGAACTATGGAATAGGGCACACTTGAAGGCGCTTAAGCTCGCATGTCTTGTGGCTGTCGGAGTGAACCCACAATTTCCAACCGTGACGCGAACAATATGGGAATGGGCAGAGAGTATTGTAACGTACGACGTTTCTAATGTTGTCAATCACTTTGAAAATGGGCAGGTTGGGCGTATCTCGGATGATAGCGAACAGGACAAAGATTTGATCGATACCGTTGTTGATTATCTGTCAAAGTCATTTGACCATATAAAAGCATTTGTACCGTTGAAAGAAGCGGAAATGTATCATCGGGATCATATCATACCACAAACGTATTTTACATTACGATTGCAGAATAGAGGATCATTCAAACACGCGAAACAGGGCTATAAACACGCCATGTTCAATACTCTACGATCATTCGTCGATCGTGGTATCTTGGTCGAAGAAACAGCGAATAAGATCAGGGACAAGGATACGGGCCAACCTGGGCGCTATGCCGGACATGGCAAAGTCTATTGGATTGCCGATGAAACGCAATTTCTTATTCGCTATCGGGCGAAGATGCGTTAGCTTCGATTATGAAACATTCGTGTTCGTATTGCGCGCGTGCGCGTCGATACTCCATTGCAATTGTACCGATTGTATCTGCGGCTAAATCGGTGCGCACTAGGTACGGTGCAATTGTAATCATGAGAGCGTAATACGCCGATACTTTCGACATGAACTTTACGTTACCCATTACATCGGCAACATTGCGATAGAAGTCGCATAACTGTAAGAGTGACGCTAGATATACCGTCATGACGCGAACTCTTGTTCACATTTGATTTTGAAGTTGTGCGCGTCTGTCCATACTCGAAAACGCGCGACCCAATTGCGTTCAATCTCGTTGAACGTATAATCGTCTTTCCCTCGACGACGTATACATTCATACACATCGTATCTCTGATATCCCCATGTGATTAGGCGGCTAGGGCATTCAATATTGTATACGACAACGCGTTCCGCTCCTGTCGATTCGGGTGCTTTGGTATCTTCAACGCCCGCTTGATATCCTTTCGATATGAGTTGACGCAATAGCGGCTGCGCCATTTCGTTGAATGCCTGTCGATCCGCCATCTTCAACACGTATTGTACCTCGTATTGTATACGAGGCTCTTTAGTATGCATAAAATGCTTAGCAAATTTTCCCCAAATTTGATGTACAGTATCGTCGGCAATCTTGTCCATGTCGATACCGCGATCAACCATACGTTCGCGGTACTTACGATATTCGTTTGACATTTCGACAGGCATAACTTTTTTTCCTTTCTGAGAATGGCACGCAATTCAGTCTGCCACCCGTCTAATGGTTAAGATAGTTGCATGATCGTGTTCGGCGTATTGAATTTCGAATTCGACAGCGAACGCCTCGCGTAATTCGAATAGTGTGATTTCGATTGGTTCATGGTTGAACTGGTACAGGCGCATTGCCAGCGCCTTCATTAATCCATCAATGATATCGTGTTCCTCTTGTAATGTTGACGGTTCTTGGCTCGCTGGCTTGAAACGTGTCATTTGAACCTCTTGACGAATGCAACGCCTTCGTCGGTTAGTGTGACAATCCAGACATCCTGTTCAATTGCGAGTGCCAGATATTCATGGCGCAATGCGGCTTCAACAGCCTTGGTACATTTGAGCCAGCCATAAGTGTTTTTGACGCACCAATAGTAGCCCAAGCGGCTATCAATGTCCTGTACCCGTTGCACGCTCGCCTTGCGCACAAACATTGCTGTTAGCAATCCCGGCATGTTCATTTGGGCAAACTCCGATAAGCACGATAATCAATCACGTGTTGATCATGCTGTTTCCTAAATTGATCTATAATACGATGGTTATCGCTCATTTCGCGATTGCGTTTTGCCGTACAGAACAAACACGGGCATTCAGGATCGCTTTTACTCTGCGGCAGATTGTGGGCATTGATCGCACGCAACAATGCGTCGTCTATTGCACTATCCACTAACGAATTTTCCATTCGCTCAATCATCGCGCGCCGTGCTTCCCCGCGTTGCATCCTATCTTCCCACATTGATCCATGCGTAGGTTCGTCAACCATGGCCCATAGGATTTGCGCAACCAAATCGATCGCGTCGTTACCGCAACGATCCTTGTATCGTTGAACATCGATACCGTGATCTTTACCGGACATTACGAGCGCAACTAACACGTCTGCCGGAAGCTTGGCCATTTCGGTTCGTGATGTGTCGGATTGCAGGATCGTTGCCAACATTCGCAACAACCAATCATGACGCTTGATTGTCAATAGGCGCTGTTGTTCGCTCATGCGACCTTCCCTAGGTGTGTCTGCAAATGCCCTTAGCAGAAATCCGGTTGCCTGGGAATAGCTCTGTGCATGTGCTCTGATCCTAATGCGCCTTGCTTTCTACGATTGGTGATTAACCGATTTGCGCTGTAGATCATTGGTAATGTATTGAATTGAATATAATAAACGTATTATTGAATAGTAGTTTGAAATAGCATTTATATAGCGTGTTTAAGAGAAGTCTGATATACGCGTTTGTTTTATTAATATGTTCATTAATATATACGCGTATATGGTTAGGCTGTCCATTTACTATCTTTACTATGATAGTAAATCAATTTGAAAGTCGTAAGTCATTGATATCATTAGATAAAAGGGGGATATTTACTAGATTTACTCGCTTTACTATTTTCGCTAATATCTATAGTAAATGAAAATAACCATAGTAATTATAGTAAATATAGTAAATATATATATATAATATAATAATATCAAGCACTTAGCAGACGGATCGATGTTTAAATCGAGCTAATTCAGAATAAATACGGGGGATACGTATACGATACGTGTTGAATACGATAACAGAATACTATTCACGAATTCGAACAATTTGAATTAAGTGCTATCGGGTAACGTTAATTCCTTACGTTAATAGGGGTAGCTATGCTGTAGATGCATGGTAAGACATGTGATATACATAACGTATATACTTAACGTATGTTAACTACGTATGTGCATGATATCATTGAACTATATATTCAACCTATAGTAGTTCGCATAACGTATATTATGGAACGAACACAATCACACAACGTATCGTTGAACTCGACGAAGCATTAACCTCAATAATTAAAGTTAATGGGGGCATACCCCTACCACCCGGATTTAGGGTTAACAAAAATGAGCGGCCCCACCAATTCCACCCCGCAACCAATTCATTCACTTTCGCGTAACTACGTACGAACTTTGACGTACAAACTACTTGACCAACATCCAACAACCGACTACGTTCCTGAAATCAACAACCGGAGTACCTGACATGCCTGCGATCAACGTCCCGACCAAACGGTACAAGAGCTACGTTACGGCGAAAGCAAAGCTAGACGTTGCCTTGCAGCTATACGGCGAGTTTCACGGATACTACGGCGTCATTGCGCACGATGACAATACGTTCTCGCCGTTTGTCAATCCGAGTGAACGCGACCGGGCGGTCATATTCTTCGCGCACAATGGCGTCATTGTCGTTCGGGGCTAGCCGTGCTAGGGCGGGGGCGGGCAATTCAGCCCGCTCCTAGGGGACACCATGAGCAAACCGCACAAGCCACGGGACCGCGTAGCGCCTACGTCGCGTGAAGGCGTACCGAACCCGGCAGGAAATACCCGCGAGTACGGCATCGGATCGGGCAAGTTCGATACGGCGACAAGCACGCCGCAAGGTTCGCCGAACCCGCAAACCAAACACGGCTCAAAATATGTACTCGAATGCCGGGGCTGCGCGAAGCACGGTCGGCCGCGACACTGGTACGCTGAATGTCGGAAGTGCGGTACACAGTATTGCAGCGTCGTATACAAGTCCTGTACGCGTTGTTGGGAGAACGATCGCGGCGTCGCCGAAGGTCGGCGAACGAATGATCAGAACTTGGTCAATCCTGCCGTCCCGTTGTAACCGTCGAACCCCTAACGAATGTGGGGATAAAATCGTGCGCCGGGACTCGTAAGAGGGTTCCGGTTCACCATTAGGAGGTTTCATGCCAAGCTACGATATCAGCAAGCGTGCGGCCGAACATTCGCCAGCGGCATTCGCATTGTTGTTGAGTGCGCGCGAGCTACGGCGGGCCAAACGGTCGCTTCTGACGGTTCGCGATACATACGTTGAAAACGGCGACGACGTTACGTGGCTTGATATCTACGTTTTGAACATCATCGACATGGCGGCGCGGATCGATATCAAACGACGGCGGTTGATGGGCAAGCCGGGGCCAAAGCCGAAATTAACCGCGCCGGGGGCCGGGGGTTGACGGGGGGCGGCTTCCGGTTGTAGGCATTTCGGGTAGCGTGCAAAACCTAGGGAAGTTAGCATGGCTGGATCGCGCTTTGCGCCGGGAACGGTTGTTCGTTATGGCGACAGAGTGTCCGCGCTGTTTCGCGTTGAAAGCGCGATCCCAAGCGGCGATACCTTTCGCTACTACGGTACGCATGTTTTAGGCGGTTCGCATTCGGCAATGGATGTAATATTCGTCACGTTACGCGAAGCGAGCGACGACGATTGGAAATTCATTCACGAACATCAGCCGGGATGGCAACGCCCGTGATCGCGCCCAAATGGATATACGCGGACGCGCACGAAATCAATCCCGTAACCGATCGACCGTTCGGATTGGAAAACTGGCGGTACGAAACGTCGAATGAGATATTTCCGCTAATCCATTGTATTCGACTATATGCCGTATTTTCGCGCTCGGTTGAACGTGAGAATGAATGGGTGCTTCTGATCATGTCGCGTGAAGATAGCCGGTGCATTACCTATCATTCGAGCGAGCTAACTATCGTCGAAATGAAACAGTTAGCCGAAAACGAAGTGATTCGCCGTATCGAGGCAGGTATATGATCAAGATTTCGATTGCAACTATATACGTTGCGTTCAACCTCTACATACTAGCAAGGGTACTCGGAGTATGGCCGACATGAAACGCGATAAGTTACTGTACGCTGTCGCAATCGGAATGTTGCGGTGCCATACCGAAGGCTATCTGATCACGTCACTATGCTACTTGCAGGAAGAACAAATTAAACTGTTGAATTCCGATCCGGCTATGCAGTTGGTCGAGTGGAATACACGCGATCAACGTGAAGACAAGTGGCCCTGTCGTCTAACCGTTCAAGGTATTGCAGCATTCGAAAAAGCCATTCGAAACGAAGTCGAACGCGGGTTTCAACTTGGATTTGCGGCAGGCGAGCTTTCTGAAAAGCGGTCCCCACGTGGGGAAGGCGGGTAACATGAAACATATGTATTTGTGCTATTGGCGTCCTGATATCCTTGCAAAGTTGCAAGTCAACAATACTGTACAGATTGCGACGTGTGAGGCGATCGTACCTGCTAATGAAATGACCGCGACGCTTGCCGATGTGACGTGTAAGGCGTGCCGCGATACGTACATTGAAGCGTTGCCGATGGGTACGCAAGCCAAAACGACGTTCGTCGAACCTATCGTTGAAAACCTCAAGAAATCAATTCCGCCTGCGTCTGATGGTTGGTCAACCGATTTGAAACCTACAAATCCATGGAAAACAAAATAGACTATCATGTCGCCGTCGTAATTTGGGACGACGCATTACAATCATTTGTGACGCGAGATAAAGTTCCTGCTGGTACATGGGAATATCAAACTGGATTGCCGCCTTTCTATTCCGGTACGGTCGAACTTCAACGCGATGCTAAAGGAAACCGATTTGTCGTATTGAAACGGAGTAAGTAGCATGTTTGAGTTGCGTAATGTGTACGTCGAGGATAAGCATCTTGGCGAAGTTATGCGCGCGTTAGCGGGATTGTTGATCAAACCCCCGCTTCCCGTTCCGATCATCAATGCCCAAGTTGAAAAGGGCAAGATCGTAACCGGTCCGGCTGGAAACTTGCCGGATATGCTGGCCGAACAAGTGAAGACGACGAAGGCCACGATTGTAACGCCCGAATACGTTCGGCAATGGTTGAAAGCGCAAGGTCGCGCGGGATCATCGTCAACGTATCTTATTCAACAACTAATCAAACGTCGGCTGTTGAAAAAGACGAAGAAAATCGGCCAGTACCTCGTAATTGCCAAATCAAAGTAATGGAGTAACGCGCAATGGTGCAAAAGCGAAAAGGGAAACGCGGTATTATCGGATATCGCTCGTACATGTTCCGATCGAAAGACCCGGCGATTGACGAACTTCGCACGATCGTCGGCGATACGTACGGGGCGATCAACAACAAGACGTTGACAGCCACGTCTAAGGATAGCGGGGTATCCGTCAACGCGCAACGTGCTTGGTTCTTTGGCGATACCAAGCGTCCGCAGTCGGCGAGCCTTGAGGCTGTCGGACGATCGTGCGGCTTCAAACGAACTTGGGTCAGGACAACAAAGCGGAATGGCCATGCGTAAAAAAGAATGCAATCCCGTCGATCGGATCGTTGGTCAGAATGTTCGTCGCCTTCGTATGCTCAAAAGCATGTCCCAAGAAAAATTGGGGGATGCACTCGGCGTAACGTTCCAACAAGTGCAGAAATATGAAAAAGGCGCAAATCGTATCGGCGGTTCGCGCATGGTTCAAATCGCTGTCGCACTCGATTGCACGACGGCTGACTTGTTCGACGGTACAGCGGGCCTTGGTACGGCGTATGATATTCCGTCCGACGTGTTGAACGATCCTATTCGTTTACTCGGAGAAACGCGTCGCGGGATCGAACTGTCACGGTGCTTTATTAAGCTGTCCGAACGTACTCAAAACAGGATCGTTGATCTTATCGCCGAACTTGCGGACGATTAATCGCCCCGCTATGGTGGCCCTTGGGACCGACCTGGGGGCCACCATGACCAACGCCAACGATTACGTCGCGGCAGTGTTCGGGATCGTGCTATGGATCGCGCACAACGGTTATAGCGCCCCGGTGCCGCAAGAGTTTTGGACCGACGACGAACGCGCCGCTCACGAACTTGCCGAAGATATCCGCGACCGCGAAGCGCGAAGTGAAACCGGCGAAGCATCGCTATTTTGGGAACCGCAACCGCTCGCGTGTGGGGAGTACCTTTCGTATAAGACAATGCGGAATGATTGGGCTGCGCATCCGTCGTTACCGTGTTGGACGCGCGTAACCGTCACGTCGTTAGACAACGGGTTGGAGGTTGATGTTATTATCGTCGATCGTGGCCCGTATATTGATGGTCGGATTATCGACTTAGTGCCTTACGCCGGTGCTAAGATCGGATTGACACGGAAGCGCGGTGTTATGCCGGTTCGGATCGAGTGGAACCCGCTTGAAAGCCAGTATCCGCCACCGGTCCGGCGACGCCGTTAACTCGGTACTAACCGTATAGCTATCAGGCTGTTGACGTAGCCTGTTGCCGGATTTAGAACCGTAACCGTTGAACAAAACGGAGATACGGCTATGGACTTCTGGGTTAGCGACATTGTCAGGCAACTTCATTGCCCCGTCGAACATGCCGAAAAGATTTACAATCTTACGGTGCTTGGCGGTTCGCTATCGAATGACAGCCGCGAACAACTTAACGCGCGTTACCGTAGCGCCTATGTCGCGTTGCGCGTAATGGGAAAATTGAGGGATTGAACATGACGAAATTCAACGCCCAAAAGCTTGGCGACCTGCTGACAACTGACGCGACGATTGCACGCGCGTCGCGCGCGTCGCAGTACGCGGCGCAAGGTTTGCCGTTCCTTGCCGTTGTCATGATCGAGGTTGACGACGGCTCATGGTGCGAGCTTGATGCAGAAAGCTATCAGCATGCGAAGATCATTGCGGATTGTTGGGTTCGATCCATGGGCGCGCGTGGCGCGTCTTGTCGTAAGCTTCGTGGTCCGCTGTCCGGTCGGATCGAACTGCAATCGTTCTACACGGTCTTTTCCACACCGGATGGAACTTGGGACGGCCCCGATGGGCCGGTGGCTTAACCCGCTGTTAACCGTATACGACGTAACCGACGTAGCCTAGTTGACTTGCGTCGGTTACGGCTATACGTTCTCTGTATCAACAACGGAGTTAGGCACATGGAACGCGTTCGCTTCGTCCCCCCGGTTTCCTCGAACGACCTTCGTACGGTTCTTGCTTCGCATACTGCGGTTGAGCATGATCATTACGCCGTTGCCTTCCGTACCCCGTTCGGCGAAGTTCGCGTTATCAACTGGCTTACCAAGGTGGAAGCCGAACGGCGCGGCGACGCGCTCCGCAAGCGCGGGTACGTTGTCGTCGTCGGTCCGATGGATATCGCATAGGAGAAATGACAATGACGGTTATTTGTCTTTGCGACGTTTGCCGAAGTGATATTCACGAAGGCGACGCTATGGCGGATCACAAGGTTTTCAAGTGCGGTGAGCTTTCGTATATCGCTCTTGCGCACCGGGCTTGTGCTATCGCCGACAATGTGGAACGTGGCAAGACCTTTTGGGAGTATGGCACATGAAACTATTTTGGGAATCGTTGTCTCGTAATCACGGCGGAAAGCCGGGCGATTGTTTCGCAGATACGCCGCGTGACGCGTCAATAACTTATGGCAACGGCCGTTGGCTTGTGAAAAAGGTTCGTCGCTATGGTTCGCGCGTATCGGTATACGAGTTGAAGTTTTCCGGCGACTATATCGCGTATCATGCGACAGCCGACGCGGCGAAAGCTGACGCAGAACAGCGTACGGGCGGCTAGCGCGCCTCGCCGGTTGACAAGCGTAGCGCCCCGGTCGCAAGATCGGGGCGTAAACCTGGGGGACGTTCCATAATGACTGAAACTGACGTACTGTACCTCGTATGGATCGCGGGCGCTCGTGCGCCTATGCCGCAAATCTGGTATGGCGATCAAACCAAAGGTAGCGGCCAATTTCAGCGTGGCCCCGTCGTATCTATCGACACCGCGAATGCAGGCGACTTGATCGCGTTCAATGTCGTTCCTGACGATTATCGTAACTTAGGTTTACCACGTCTCGCAGAAATGTTTCCAGCGCCAATCAAAAAGGGATCAACGTAATGGCAACAAAGCTAGAAATCGAACAATGCTTCGATGCGATCCGTAAGCAGTTGCTTGACGAAGCAACTAAGAACCATAAGACCGAAACGCCAGAATTTCGGCTAACGTCAATGGCGCTATACATCCTTGAAAGTATCGTTATTGATATCAAACGTATCGCCGATCAAGCGGACAGAAATACGAACTACTTAAATCCTGGGTATCGTCAATCGAACGTCGATTTGGATCGCGGCTAATGTACCGCCGTCGCACATTCCCAAAAGCAACACAAAGCAAGCCGGTTAAGCGGATCACTCCCGATAGCCTCGCGTCAACCGGTACAGAGCATGGCCATCAATGTGCGCTGTTCTGCTATATCCGGCAGGAAGCGCCGCACGTACTACCCTCCAACATTGCCGCGTCATTGAACCGGCTGTTCGCGATCCCGAACGGTGGCGAACGTCACGCGGCTGTCGCTGGCAAAATGAAAGCCGAAGGCGTCAAGGCTGGCGTACTGGATACGTTTTTGCCGGTGCCGCTCGGCGACGCATGTGGGCTATTCCTCGAAATGAAAGCCCCCGGCAAACTCAAGAATACATCGTCGGAGCAAGACGACTGGATTGCATGCTTGCGAGAAAATTATGCCGTATATGTTTGTGACCATTGGGCGGACGCTGCTGCAACTTTATTGACGTATTTGACCGGAACCGTTTACAATCGTTTAACCTTACCTCGCCGTATCTATCCGAGTTAACGGATTTTTAACCGTAATCGCCGTAACTGTTTTAGGGTACGTTTTAGGGGTTGACGGTTCCATTTATGGGGCATAGGTTTCGCATGCAAGCCGCCTAGAAAGCGGCCCCACAAACGGAGTAAAGTACATGACCGAACTTATGCAGGCTTCCCGTCAATGGGCTACGCGACCGGATGACGAACGGTATACGTCGCTTGTTGATATGTCGGATCACTTCGACAACATTCGTCAGTCGTCCCGTGAACTCGTTATTTCGTCGCGTAAGATTGAAGCGCGGCCGACTGACGACAATGCGGGCCTTGAGATTTACGGCCCGAATGGCATTGGTTATGCGCCGACGAATTGGGCCTTCGGTCAAGTCGCTCAACTCGCCGAAGCTCCTGGCGCGTATCTGCGTTCGCTTCCGTCGCCGATCGCGGCAGACTGTATCAATTACGGTTTGCAGTACAAACGCAATATCGACGACGTTGGCGTGCTGCTGTACAAGTCGTCGGAAACAACCGGCGAGCTTCGCGCCGCGACCGGTCCTAAGTACGGTCGTATTTGGAATTCCGAGATTACGCGTGCTTTTGTCGATCAATTCGGCGACGGCGTATCCGGCGATTGGAAAGTGCCGGGCGAATTCGGAGTTGATGTTCCCGTGACCAAGGCGAATACGACACTGTACGCGGGCGACCGTGACATGTTTGTGTTTCTCGCCGATGAAAAGAACCGTATCGAAATGCCGAACCGTCGCAACGGCAAGGCTGGTACGCTCGCACGCGGGTTCTTCGCTTGGAATTCGGAAGTCGGTTCGCAGACTTTCGGTATCGCTACGTTCCTGTTCGATTACGCTTGCTGCAATCGGATCGTATGGGGCGCAGAGGAATTCCGCGAAATACGTATTCGTCATACGGCGAGTGCGCCCGACAAATGGATGGCAGAAGCCGCACCGGCTTTGCTTGCCTATTCCAATTCGTCGGCTATGTCGATTGTTGACGGTATCGCCAAGGCGCAAGCCGCGCGGATCGACAATATCGACGAATTCTTGACGAAGCGGTTTAGCAAGCGCCTTGTCCCGGTGCTCAAGATGACGCATACTGTTGAGGAAGGTAAGCCGATTGAGACGCTATGGGACGCGGCAACGGCGGTTACGGCGTATGCGAAGTCGATCGGCCATCAGGACAAGCGGGTTGAACTGGAACGGGAAGCCGGTTTGATCCTTGATCTAGCGGCCTAGGACGGGCGCGGGGTAAGGGGGCGGCGGTTGCCGCCCCCGATCCATTTAGGGGCTAGCGTGACGCTGAAAGCCGAACTGGAACGTATCTGGCGCGATTGGCCCGGTTGCCTGTACGCGGGGGCGCGGACGGGCTGGCGGATTATGTCGGATATCGATACCGATCTTGCAACCGTCGCACCAATCAAAGGTGAGACGGTCGGCAACTATCCATTGCGGTCGCTTCGTCAAAAACAACGTAACCGTCTAGACAAAGGGTACGGACATGGGGCAAGCAAACATAAGAGCACTATGGGAACTCGCCCAAGAAAATCAGCGAAAGTTAAAGGCGTGTAAGGTTCACGAATTCCGAACGGAATTGCCGCCTGACGTTTTAAGGCGCGGTATCCATCGTCGGTTGATCTGCCGTAACTGCGGCGGTCTAATGCTCGTACTCGACGTATACACGTACTGCCTTGGTTTCAAAGCGGCGGGTGGCGATCCGAACAACGTTCTTAACAATTTCGAGTAATCCTAATCATTAAGGTTAACGACCGTTAATCCTTGCGTTAACTATTTGTTAGGAATTTTGCCGTAGGCTCCGAACGTAACCAACGGAGTAACTGACATGCAACCTCGTAGTCTTCCTTTCGGTATCGCCGCTAATGCGAAATTGTCGCCGTCCAAGCCAATGCCGGGCGATCGTCCCCGTTTCGTCGTAGCGCCCGAACCGTCCATGTGGCGTAAGATCGTCGCTTGGTTTCTTGCCCCGGCATGGTAGTCGATCATGAGGAAATCGAACTCGCAATTCAACGCGAATTGCGGATTATCGAAATCCAGTTAGCCAAGCGTATGCGCAACGAACAGTTAGGTGAGCTATTCGAAAAACTTGACACGGTTAGTGACCTAGACTAAAGCGGCCCCTAAGCTTCGCGCATGGGGGCCGTTGCGCATGGACTTTTCGCCGTACCTAGCGAACAAGATCGCACGTTGGCTGAATGGCAATGCCATGCCAACCGCTCCGACAAACCTTTACGTCGGGCTATGGGACGGCGACCCGCTCGATACCGGAGCGGAAATTGGTGCGCTGATTACGGGCGCAGCCGCACGGATCGTTATCAATCAAGATACAGTTGCCGACGACGGCGACGATCACGTGTTGACTAGCGACGCTGATACCGATTTCGGCGTTTCAGTTTCAGCAACTCCGCGCAATATCACGCATGCGACGATCCATGACGCGGTTGCGGCGGGCAATGTTCTTTTCGTCAAAGAACTCGATACGCCCCGCACCGTTCATTTGAACGATCATGTGTTCATCAACAGCGCCGACTTGAGTATCCAAATCGATATGTTCGAATAGGGGGAACCTATGACGTACAATCCGGCTGACTTTTCGGGCGTTCGTTCCAATTGGGTTTCGCCTGACGTGGTCTTAATCGACGCGATCGAAAGCGATACGGTCGATTTGCCGCAACCGATCCGTCGCATTCGTGCGACTGTCGCGGGCAACGTCAAGATTACGACGATTGCCGGAACCGATGTGACAATCGCGATCCTTGCGGGCGAGACACGCGACATCGCAATCAAACGAGTGTGGGACACCGGTACAACCGCAACCGGCCTTGAAGGCATGTTGTAAGCTTCAACCGAACGGGGGATTTCTATGGCTGTCAACTACGACGCTACGACTAAGACCGCGCGTATGCAGGCGACGCTTGATCGTATCGACAATCACGCTTCGCCTGCCGTACTGCGTATCTATTCAGCGGCGTTCGCGGCGATCCTTGCTGAGATTGCGCTACCTGATCCGTCGTTTTCACTATCGGGTGCGGTACTTACGATGTTAGGAGTGCCGCTTTCCGATACGTCGGCGAACAACACTGGTACGGCTGCGCTCGCGCGTATTCAGGACGGCGGCGGTACGACGATTGTTGACAATCTGTCGGTTGGTACGTCATCAACGGATATTGTTCTGAATTCGACGACTGTCACGACTGGCCAGACTGTCACGATCACGGGTGGCACGATCACGCACGCGGCTTGATCGGAGTAGCAAATGGCGGTTACTGGATTTCTACTCCCCACGACGGAAGCCGCCCTTAACACAACCGGTTCGTGGGGAACGATTGCTAATATTCGTTTGAAAGACGGGGTATTTGTTATCCCCGTCGTTACGTCATTTACGACGCTTGCTCAAAACGTATTAGAGGCGCGTAACTTTGGAATTTCAACGTCAGTTGTCCCGAATGGTTCAACAATCACCAAAGTTGAATTGCGCGCAACGTGGAAGCGGCCGTCCACCGCTACTACAGTTGATTGCGATATTCAAGCGTTCGTAAGCGGTGCCGCCGTTGGTAGTCCTAATGTTGCGACGGTTGGCGCTACTCTTGCTGATGATACGTATGATATTACGGCGGCGCGAGCTTGGGCACCGGCTGATTTTCGAGACGGCGTTCTTACCGCTCGCATTCGTTGTGAAAATGGAGGGGCGAGTAATACGAATGGTTTCAATTTTGATAGTTGCCAGTTTCAAGTTACGTTCACGCCGCCCGCCCCTACTGTTACGAGCGTTTCGCCCGATCGTGGTGTTCCGGGCGGAAGTACATCGGTTACGATTACGGGAACTAATTTAGACGGAGCTAGCGCGGTTACATTTGGCGGTTCGTCTGCTACGTCTGTTGTTCCTGTTAATTCGACCACGGTAACTTGTACAACTCCGGCGCATGCCCCCGGTTTTGTTGATGTTGTTGTCACTGCGACGGGCGGCAATGGAACGGGTACGAATGCGTATTCGTACAATCAAACTGGAACGCTTGCTGCTACCGAAGGCGCAGACGTAGTTGCCATTACCGGTAGCCTTGGCGTACGTGGCACTTTGGCCGCGACGGAAGCGGCCGACGTTGCTGCATTTGAAGGTGAGATAACCGATAACGAAGTTACGGGCGAACTTGACGCTACCGAAGAACCGGACGTTGTTGAATTCACGGTCGAGGTTATATCGCATGGAATTCTTGATGCGACCGAAGAACCCGACGTTGTCGAGTTTGCTGGAACAGTTGTCAACTACGGTGTTCTTGACGTAACGGAAGGTTCGGACGTAGTCGAGTTTATCGGCGAAGTTATTGTACAGGGCGAACTTGACGTAACGGAAGATGAAGACGTTGTAAGTTTTACTGGTTTTGTCGCTTGGACGCTGGTACTTGACGCGACGGAGGAACCGGACGTTGCCGCGTTCGAAGGCGAACTAAGCTATCATGGGATACTCGATGCTACCGAAGGCGCAGACGTAGCGGCATTTACTGGCGAACTGACTATCGTTGGCGAGCTAGCCGTAACAGAAGAACCGGACATCGCGTCGTTCTTTGGTGAAACGGCTATTGTACAGGGCGAACTCGCCGCAATAGAAGACGCGGACACGATCGAATTCGAAGTCAATGTGTACACGGCAATTGTTCTTGCTGCCATCGAAGGTGAAGACATCGCAGAATTCAACGGCGAACTAATCGCGTTGCCGATCTTTCCTGAAATTGAAACGATCGATGGAATGGCACGACGCGAGACACTAGCCGGGATCAGTAACCGACAAATCTTGACCGGTCGCGCGAATAGCGCGGCACTATCGGGACGGGAGGCGAGCTAATGGCACAACGTAAGAATATCCAATTTCATTCCGGCGAAACTTGGGATATCCCGTTCACATGTAAAGACGCGGACGGTAATCCGATCGCGTTGGACGCAGATACGGAAGTCTTGTTTCGTATCTCGAATGCGCCAAGTGGTTCAACTGCACTTTTGACGTTGGCGAAGTCACTCGGCGAAATTACCGTTGTTGACGAAGCGACCGGATCAGGGCTGGCACGGATAAGCCCCGCGCAACAAGTCACCGCGACACTCCGAGAAAATAAAACGTACCGCTATGAATTGAAGGTCATTCGTAGCGGGGCCGATCCGTTCGTCAGTGTACAATGCATCGGCGAGTTGGCGGATTTGGATAGCTTGTTTACACCGGTTTAAATTCCTATCGTATTCGACACTTGACACGTATCGACGTATTCGGTTTAATTCGGGTACGGCGATATTGCCGTTGCAACGGTAATTGAATAGGAGTTAGATCACATGGCGAAAAAGCCAAACAAGACGCAGACGGCCGCGACCGGCGCAAGCCGCGATTATCTTGGCGAAGCTGTCGCATCGCGCGTTTCCAACATTCCGATGATGGTCGAGAAAGACGCGATGCTCGCGTTGATCAACGATCCGCGCGGCCCGTTGGTCGAATTCAATGAAAACATGGCAGACGGCAACAAGATCGCGTTCCGTGCGACCGAACTCGGCGTCGGCGTCCATGCCGCTTCGCAGCAGCCGCAGACGCAGGCGCAGCCGCAAACCTGGGGTGCTCCGCAGACTGCCGCGCCGCAGACTGCCGCGCCGCCGCCGAACGTCAAGTTTGACGACAACGTGCCTGTTCCGGCACCGCGTCGTGGCGGCCGTGGTTCCGGCGTATACGGGTTCGAACACATGGTTGTGGGGCAGTCGTTCTATATCCCGTCTTCGCCCGACAATCCGAACCCGGCGAAGCGGATCGCATCAACGGTTTCGTCGGCGTCGAAGCGTCTCGATCCGAAAAAGTACCTCGTACGTTCGGTTGACGAAACGGCGCAAGGTCGCGGTAAGGGTGCGCGAGTTTGGCGGACCGCCTAAGCTTCCGTTAACTACATTGCCAACCGCAAGGCTTTGTGTTACCCCCGTCGTTAGGCAACTAGCGGCGGGGGTTTTGCTATGGCATTTCCGAAAGACGTTATCGACGGCGTTACTCGGATCGCGCGTCGTGAAGGCTTGGAACCGGCAGCATTGCTAGCTGTCGTTCAAGTCGAAAGTAGCGGCAAGCCGTATAATCTTGCCGATCCGTCGTTCCCCACATTCTTGTTCGAACGTCACGTATTCTATAAGCAATTGGCGAGCGATCCCGCGCGTCAGAATAAAGCCGTATCTGCCGGTCTTGCGCATAATGGTTGGCGGCGATCGACGCAGTATCTTGATCAAGATACGTCGGCGAAGCGTATCGCGTTGCTGGCGAGGGCAACGGCGATTTCGAAGGAAGCCGCCTACGCGTCGTGTTCCTGGGGCGTTGGACAAATCATGGGGTTCAATGCTACGTCGATCGGGTTTCAATCGGCCGTCGCTATGGTCGATTTCATGCGCGCTGGCAAACTTACCGCGCAAATCGATTGTATGTACCGGTTCATCAAATGGAAGAAACTCGATCGGCATATACGGTCGAAGAATTGGGCCGGGTTCGCTCAAGGTTACAATGGCAACGGTTATGCTGCTAATCAATACGATACGAAGATGGCTGTTGCCTACAAACAATGGGTTCGTGTGCTGACGCCGTCCGATCCTATGCAAGTTGCGGATATGCAGGAAGACGAACTTGAACCGTTGCTTATGCCCCCGGTGCCTGAAAGCATGGCGCAATCGGCCGAAGGCAATACGGCGCTTGTCGTCGCCGGTACGGGCGTTGCTGGCGTCGTCGGTAAGATCGTCGAGACGATCGGCCAAGTGCCTGATAGCCTAATGCCGATCCTTGCGGGCATTGTGACGAAACCGACGTTCTGGGTATTCCTCGTTATCGTCGCGGCTGGTGGATACATCTACTATCGCCGGTACATGAAATGGAGGGACGCCGAAACATGACATTCATTGCTTGGCTTATCGGAAGTAAACTAGGGCGATACGTTGCCCTAGGTTCTCTCGCCGCTGTTGCGATCGGCGTATTCATTCTCCGTATCTATAGCGCGGGGAAAAATGCGGCGGCGCTGAAACAGCAACAACAGTCAATCAACAATCTTCGTGAAAGGATACGTCTTGACACGGAAATTCGCAATCTTCCTGCTACTGAGCGTAAGCAGCGTCTTGACCGTTGGGTGCGCGAGTAGCGGTCTTCATTGCGACGGCTGGAAACCTGTCGGGTTGAAGCGCGCAACCGCAAACTATCTTGTCGCGAATGATCCTAACGCGGCGGATGATATCATCGGACACAACGAATTCGGCGAGCGTACAAAGTGTTGGCAGGCACCGAAGAAATAAAAAGAGGAATAGCGCCGGGCTATGCAACCAAATGAGGCGGTTATCGTCGTTATCGCCATAGCCACGTTTTTCGTTCTATGGACATCCAGTGTCGTTGCCGGTCTTATGTGGCTGAATGCACAATTCAGTCGTAACCGTGCCGCGACATATGAAAGTGCGGCCAAACTAGAAAGGCAATTTCAGGCAGAACACGGACGACATGATTTGCGTATTCGAGCGTTGGAGTTTTGGCGCGTCGCTCGCGAAGGAACGCTAACACCGGATATGTCGTCTAGGCAACTAGCATTGGACTATATGGAAAAGAAGAATGAAGACGACGACGCTAACAAGTTTTGACGATACGCTTAAGGACGCGTACGCAATGCTATTGTTGCAATTCCCGAATGATCCATTTGGGAACGCGTTGAAGCTGTTCGGAACAAACACGGTGCGCGCTCTTGAGGTTTCGCAAACCTGGGTTCATGATTTCTATGTCTTATCGAAACAAGCCGACTTGCTAGCCGAATTCGGCGAAGATTATTTCTTGCCGTCGAAGGCTATCGCCGCTCGCCGTGTTTTTGATCTTGCCGAAATGCAAAACCGTGACGCTAAGGACCGGTTGGCCGCTTATCGTCTTTATGCCGAAATGCGCGGCTTTATCGAAAAGGGCGGCGGGATCAACATCAACAACAGTGTAACGAACAACCGCGTCATGATCGTAAAGGATCACGGCAGCAATGATGATTGGGAAAAGAGCGCCGCCGGTCAACAGGCGAAACTAATCGAGCATTCACGGGATTAGAATGCTGCAAGATAAACCCCAAACATTTACGAACGGCGTTGAAACAGTTTGGACGCCGATACCGGGATCATCGCAGGAACTCGCACTCGATACGCGGGCGCATATCACGCTGTACACTGGCGCACGTGGCCCCGGTAAAACCGACACACAGCTTATGCGTTTCCGCAAGAATGTGGGGGTAGGCTACGGATCGTTTTGGCGTGGTGTCATCTTCGATCGCGAATACAAGAACCTTGACGATCTTGTGTCGAAGTCTCGACGTTGGTTCAATGCGTTCGGCGACGGAGCACGGTTCTTATCGTCGGCGCAAGATTACAAATGGGTTTGGCCGACTGGCGAAGAATTGTTGTTCCGTGCGATCAAGCAACTTGACGACTATTGGAATTATCACGGACAAGAATTTCCATTCATTGGATGGAACGAACTCTGCAAATACCCGCAACTCGATTTGTTTGACCGAATGATGAGTTGTAATCGTAGTTCGTTCACTCCTGAAAAGGACAATCCGAAGTTACCGAATATTCCTCTTGAAGTGTTCGCGACAACGAACCCATACGGTGCGGGCCATGCCGCTGTAAAACGTCGGTTTATCGACGTAGCGCCTTATGGTCAAATCGTTCGTAAAACGATTGACGTATTCAATCCTCGAACGCAAATGAAAGAACCTGTTACAAAGACGCAAGTTACAATCTTTGGATCGTATCGAGAAAATATCTATTTGTCCCCTGAATATATCGCCGAACTTGAGAACATTACCGATCCTAACATCCGTGCCGCGTGGTTGTACGGCGATTGGGATATCGTAGCGGGCGGCGCATTGTCGGATTTGTGGCGGAAGAATATTCATATCCTGCCGTTTGATCCGCTGAAATGGGGCGTTGCGCGTTTGACTAATCAGGGACGTAATTCGCCGTTGATCCCTGAAAGTTGGGGATTGGATCGTTGTTTTGATTGGGGATCGACGCAACCGTTCTGCGTCGTATGGTTCGCCGAAGCTAGCGGCGAGGAAATGACTATGCAGGACGGATCAACCTTTTGCCCGCCGCCTGGAACACTTGTCGTAATCAATGAATGGTATGGTTCGAAAGAAATTGGAACCAATCAAGGTTTGCGGCTGTCGGCTCCTGACATCGCCGAAGGTATCTTAAAGATAGAAAAGGGAATGTACGAGAACGGTATCATTGCAAGTATGCCATGGCCCGGACCGGCAGACAATTCGATACGTGACGTTCGCGAAATCGAAGTTGACACGATTGAAAAGAAGATGGCCGATAAAGGCATTCATTGGGAAAGTTCGGATAAGTCGGCTGGATCGCGTAAAATGGGTTTGCAACTTGTTCGCGAACGATTAGAAGCATCCGTGAGAAAAGAGGGTGCGGGGTTATATTTCTTTTCGCATTGTAATGCGTGCATATCGACGTTACCGGCGCTTCCTCGCGATGATAAGAAAATCGACGACGTAGATACGGAAGCCGAAGATCATCCGTATGATTGCGTCCGCTATCGCGTGTTGAAAGGTGCGAACCGTTACGCGCGCACGTTGGATATCAGCCGTCCGCATTAGGGGGATACTATGCCAGTCTCAACTCTACACGAAAGCATGCGTAATCTTAACGCGCAATGGGACGTAATCCGCGATACGATCCTAGGAGAATTTCAAGTCAAATATCGTCGTGATCGATATTTGCCGCGACCAAACGCGGGCGACATGTCAAACGAGAACCGCGCGCGCTACGATGCGTATTTGACGCGGGCCGTGTTTTACAACGTCGTCAAGCGAACCTTGGGCGGACTTGTCGGCCAAGTGTTTTCTCGTGAACCTGTTATTGTGCTCCCCGATGGTATGGCGAAGCTGACGGAAGATGCTACCGGTCTTGGCGTATCGTTGACGCAGCTTGCCAAGTATTGTTCGGGATTTACAATCGGGTTCGGCCGTACGGGAATTCTGACGGACTTCCCCACAACGTCAGGCCAAATCAGCGCGGCCGAAAAGGAATTGTATCGGGCGAACCTGACGGTTTACGATCCGAAAGATATCATTAATTGGCGTTGGGATAACGTCAAAGGTCGCAAGGTTAAATCGCTTGTCGTCATTCAAGAAAAGTACGTCAAAAGTGACGACGGATTTCTGATCACGTACGGGAAACAATATCGCGTCTTGCGCCTTATCGATGGCGTATACACGCAATTATTGTATCGCGATACGGACGGCGATCGTCCCGTTGAAACGTTGACGCCGACTGACGCGAAAGGGAACGCGTTTGAGGAAATTCCATTTGAATTCGTCGGCGCTGAGAATAACGACCCGGACCCGGATCAGCCGCCGCTATACGATCTTGCAACGATGAATATCGCACATTATCGAAATTCAGCGGACTATGAGGAAGCTTGCTATGTCATGGGTCAGCCGACCGTATGGTTTAGCGGTTTGACGGAACAATGGGTCAAGTCAGTGCTCAAGGGCAAAATTCAACTTGGCTCATGGGCTGCGATCCCGCTGCCCGCCGGGGCGGCGGCGGGCCTTGTGCAGATTGCGCCGAATACCCTCCCAATGGAGGCTATGAAGCATAAGGAAGGTCAAATGGTCGCGCTGGGGGCGAAGCTTGTCGATCCTACGGCCGTACAGCGCACGGCGACGGAGGCGTCAATTGATCAGTCGTACGAGACATCAACATTGTCGTCGTCGGCTGATAACGTATCTGACGCGTTCACGCGATCGTTGCGTCATGTCGCAAGGTTCGAAGGTGAAAAATTCGAGGAAGGCGCGGAAGGCGAAGATGGGACGAAAAAGCAGTTGATCGAATTCGAACTCAATACGCAATTCGATTTGATCAAACTGTCGTCGAACGAACGAACCGCGCTCATTCAAGAGTGGCAAGGCGAAGCGATTTCTTGGTCCGAGTTGCGCGCGAATTTGCGCCGTGGCGGCATCGCTACGCTAGCCGACGAACTCGCCCGGAAAGAAATCGACGACATGCGCGCGACGTTGCCACCGCTTGATGGCGAGGATGACGCCGATCCGGCGAACGCTAACGAGAATGATCCGGCAAAAGCAAATGAACGTCCGGGGCCAGCTAATGCCCGAACGTAACGTACACGATTTGCTATTGAGGCATTCGGTTTATTTAACCGGACTAAAGCGTAATGCTGGCATTCAATTCGCCCGCGTTGCGCTCGAACTTGACGCCGATATCAATCGGTTGTTCGCCCGCGTCGCTGTTAAGAACTTAGGAGAAATGACCAAGCGCGAGTTTGACGCATTTGTCGCGC
>Ga0193742_1000168_pt1 | contig 48349 bp, 74 predicted proteins | sample L2c1metaG_FD_165511 | JGI IMG/M metagenome (GOLD analysis project Ga0193742, IMG submission 165511) | Soil microbial communities from a riparian zone of the East river system, Colorado, United States - L2c1 | ecosystem: Environmental > Terrestrial > Soil > Riparian zone | place: USA: East River... | reverse complement strand
CATCCTCTACCTGGTCGTTGGTGTGGGGGACGCACAGGTAGAGGATGAGTCCGTCGTGGGTCTTGCGCTGGAACCGTGCGAGGCGGGCCGCTGGCGCGGACGGGTTGTCCACCATGTTGCGCATGCAGAAGTCGCATCGGTGGGGCCTCTTGGCCTTCTCGGCGTGGTACTTCGTCCAGACCGGCTTGGCGTGGCTGTTGCCCACCACGCGCTTCTTCGGCGGCTTGTCCTTCACGTCGAACAGCATCGGCTGCTCAGTCATCGTCGTCCTCGGTCAGAATGAGGTGGCGGGTGAAGTCGAGCAGGCCGATAACTCGGTGGCTCGGCATGTTCTCCTTGTAGCCGCCGGAGAGGTTGTAGCCGTAGTTGGTGCCGCCGGTGGAGCCGGAGTGGACGGCGGCGATGCACACGACCCAGTCGACCGCGTAGTCGCCATCGGTCTCGTCGGCGGTGTGGGCGCGGATCGCCGCGTCCAGGGCGTCGTAGGTCTCTTTGCTCACAGGTCGACCTTCATCTGCAAGATGGTGGCGGCGTGGCGAATGCCCCGGTAGACACCAGTCTCGTACTCACTCGGCTCAGGCAGGGAGCGGTAGTAGTCCTCCGCCTCGACCTTGAGCCACTCGATGATCTCCTCGGGACTCATCGCACCTTCTTCGGCAGCGGCCGGATGTCCAGGCGGGTGTAACCAGAGCGGGTATAGCCGGGGACGTCGGACTCGGACACCTCGATCCACTTGACCACGAAACCCGAGCCGATGCCCGAAACCCCGGCAAGGGCCCTACGGGCATCTTCCTTGGTCTTCTCAGCAGCACGGATGTCGCGCTGGGCCTCCGTGTACACGTCGATAGCGTCCAAATGGTCCGGGTTGACGATGAGCCCGCCACCCTCGCGGTCCTTGAGGACGTCGTCGCCGCGGCACTTGGAGAAGAACGGGCAGTAGCCCTGGCAGAACTCGATGGGCTGGTCCTTGGGGGCCTCGGTCCCGGTCTTCACCGCGTACAGGACCTCGGAGAGCCACTCGTCGGCGTAGGTCATCCAGAGCGGGTCGTAGGGCTCGACCTCCACGTGCGGCATCTCGTCGCGAGCCGAGCGGTCCCACCAGGCGTTGCCCACCCATTCGATGTCCCGCCCAGCCTGGTCGAGCGCAGCTGCGTAGAGCTGGCGCTGGAAGCGCTGCTGCAAGGAGGCTCCCTTACGTCGCACCGACGTAAGTCCGTCGACTGTCTTGATGTCGATGACCCCGGCGGGCAGCACGATGTCGGGGTGACCCTCCACCTTGGCCCCGGAGGGGAGTTCGACCTCCACGGTCATGTCCCGCTCGGCGGTCGGGTACATGTGCTCGATGACCGTCTCCAGGTAGCTGCCGATGGCGGTGCCGACGAAGGCGGCGTACTTGGAGGGGTCTTCGGACGGTTCCTCCTGGCGCACCACGTAGGTGGCGTACATGCGGCAGAAGCCGATGTCGGAGATGCCGAGACGGCCCTCGATGGACTGGCGGTCCCGGTCGGTCTCGTACCGGTGCACGGCTGCCCGCAGCTCCTGTGCGAGCAGCTGCGGGTCAGGCGTCATCTTCGCCCCAGCCGAGGAGGATCTCGAACACGATGTGGCGGCCCTGCTGGGTGAACTGACCGGTGAAGTCGCTCTCCTGAGACCACTCGCGGTCGTAGGCGTGCAGCCCCCACCGCGTCAGCATGGCGATGACGTCGTCGACCTTCTCCACCTCGGTGTTGGTCAAGAAGTAGCCATCAACCTCATCGACGTGGCGAACCCAGACCTCGGTCACTTGAACGCCCCACTCTCAGGCTCGAACTCGGTCTGCTGTTCGTTCCTGGCCCCAGTGCGCTGGGGAATGGCAACGCCGCTGCTGGCCTCGTCGCCGCTGTCCGCCTCTTCGTCCTGAACGCTCGGGGTCGACGACCCACGCTCCCAGGGGGTCTGGGTGGTGACCACAGCGCCGAGGTAGCCCTTGCGGTACAGGGAGAGGCCGAACTGGTCGCCGAGGTTGACCGCACAGCGCTTGAGCGCGCCAGAGGCGGCGGACTTGACTGCGTTGTCCATCGCTTCCCCTCGGTTGGGGTGGACGGACTCGTCGGAGGCGACGTCCTCGTAGGAGCAGAGGGCCGAGGTGCCGAAGTTGTCAAGGATGGTGAGCTTGGCCCACGCCTTGGCTCCGACGTTCCACTTGGGCTGGCCGTCCTTGCCAGCGCGTTCCTCGCAGTAGACGATCTCGACGTTGGTCTGCACGGACCAGTTGCCGAAACCGAAGACGCGGTTGAGGTGGGCACGCACGTCCCACGCTTCGAGGTGGGAGTGGCCCTGCAACTTCTTGACCCGCAGCGGGTTGATCGGCCGAAGCAGGAACTCGACCTGTTCAGGGGTGAAAGTCATAGATCCCAGTGTGGAGTTTCTACGGTAGAAACTCCGCCTCCCTTCGTATGACACCCTATAACATCAGGGGTATGGGAGAAACACACAACTGGGCTCGGGAGCTACGCGCTGTCTTCGACATCCTCGACGACGTGCCAGACCCCATTGAACGACTCGACCTCCTGGACGAGTTGCGCACCGAGATGGGCAACATACTCACCAGTGGCTATGAGCGCGCCTGCTGGGACGCCCGGTTCGCGCAGCGCGAGGAAGAGGCGCTCGCCACCGGCATCACCAAGGTCGCCTTCCGGGACTATTCCAAGCGGTGGAACGGTCGGCTCAAAGGCGCCGCTCGGGTGCGCTGGGCCGACCCTCTTGGGCTGCATCGCCGTGAGAAGGTCCGTGACCTGACCAAGGTCGCGCAGGGGGAGACGCCCGAATCGGTACGCTCCGGCTTCCGTAAGTCGTAGCCAGATGCGCCCGAGAACCGCCACAGGGGCCTCAAACGGGCTCAGAAGCCTGTAGCGGTGGGGAAGGGCCCAGCCCTTCTGCGCGGCCAGTGTGGGCCTCACTGTGGCCCACTGGTGGCACGCGTGGCACAGACGCACCAGGTTCGAGGGGGAGTGCATCCAGGGCCCCCCTCCGCCCATGGCACGAGGGCGCCGGTGGTGGAGTTCACTACCGGCGCCCCCGCACCGCTCGCAGTGCCCGAGTGATCGCTGTTGCACGATCACCCGGGCACGCGTCGAGATGTCGCTCACGCGTACAGCTTGGCCCTCTGTCGGGCCTTGGCGGCGAGCGCCTCGGTCTCGGCATGGACGGTCGGCTGCACCTCGGTGACAGGCAGGGCCATGGCCTCTTCGGCGGCAGCGATCAGCTCGGCGGTGGAATTCTGCTCCGCGACGGCGTCGGTGGCCAGGTCCCAGGCGTCGTAGGCCAGGTCCTCGGCCCACTCCCAGTCACCGTCCTCCAGCACCTTCTCGGAGTCCGCCACCTTCTGCGCCAGCTCCGCAGCCAGGCCCTTGTCGATCAGCTTGGGGATCTCCTGATCGGCGAGGTCCTGGTACATCTTCACGGCGGCCGGGTTAGCTCCGCACACGTGCGGCTCCCTTCATGGTTGGAATCTCTTGTTGGGGAACTGCTTCTGAGCAGCAGTTTTCTTCGGTGGCTTCGGCTTCTTCTCTGGGCAGCTGATGATGCACCACAACGAGTGCGAGTGCTTAGCCACGAGCCAGCGGCATCTGCTCGACCAACACCCGGTAGTGACAGCGGCGCTCCAGATCGAGCCTCTGCTGGAGCCAGTCCGCCCACACATCGATCGAGTCGGCGAACACTGGCTTCTCACCGAAGACGAAGACCTTCCTGCCCTCGATCATCCGAACGTCATCCACAGAGCGCGCAGGATGATGAACCCGAAGATGACGATGGCCCAGATGGTCACGTACTTGTCGTAGGTGGCCTTGTCCATCAGACCCACTCCTTCGGCTTGACCGGCCGGTCAAGCATGGTGCTCCGGCGGTCCTCCACCGGCGGCTTCCCGGCAGCGTTGCCGCTCATGCTGCCGCCGTCTCCGTTGCTGTACATGGTTCCTCCTTTCGGGTGGTGCGGGAGGGGGCGGTTCCCTTTCGTCGGTTCACCGCCCCCTCCCTGTTCGGACTCCTCGCCAGAGGTCTCAGTTCTCCGGGTGCGGCTCCACGACGTGCTTGCCGTCGTACTTGACCCACTCCTTCACCTCATGCGCGGCGAGGGCCTGCATGAGGTTGTAGACGTCTCGGGCCAGCAGCTCCTGAGCGGCGGCTTCGTACCCGGTGGAGTTGATGGGCTGGTACGAGTACCCCAGCCGACCCACCGGGAAGATCTTCGACGGGTCCTGGCTGTTGGGCATCGGCACTCGCAGCAGGATCGCGTAGTAGTCCACCGGCGACTCGATCTCATCGTCGTCGAGGGTGCGCAGCTCCATCCCTGGTGGGCCGGTGAACTTGGCCAGCTCGCGAGCCAGCCACTCCCGGTGCATCCGCAGCCAGGCCACGTCGGCACCCTCGGCCCAGCTGACCAGGTGCTGCGGAGCGACGCTGGCCATGGTGGCGCACATGGGCTGGTTCCCGCAGGAAACCCAGCGCCGGTCCAGCTTGATGTTGGTCCGGACGATCTCAGTCGTGCTCATCTTCGCCTTCCTTCCGGAGGTGAGACTCACGCTCGGCCTCCCGTTCGTGCTTCTCCTTGCTGGCCTTCTCGATCGCCTTGTCGTAGCGGGCGTCCTCACGAGCCTTGCGGTCCCACCACTTCACCACTGTTGGCCTCCCTGCAACATCCGTCGCAACCGTGGAGGGCCAGCCCTTCCCGGCCCTTCAATTTCCAGTAGGCCACCGAGTCGGGGTCCGGGTGGCCGATGCCGTGGGGGCAGATCCGCTCCACACCCTTGGTGGCCCAGTTCCACCTCTCCGGCCAGTCCCGCATGTGGTGCTGGCTGGGGTTGTGGATGACGCAGGAGCGCCCCTCGCAGCCCAGGCGATTGTGGACGTACTTGAGCAGGTCCTCCCCGATGACGGCCATCTGGTGCTTCTCCAGCACCCGCTCGATCTTCTCCAGCCTCTCCCACTTGTTCATCCGTCCAACTCCCGGAGCTTCTTGAGGTACTCGGGGCTGGCGTTGGCGTTCCGGTTCTGCTGCAACCTCCGCACCTCGCGCAGGTAGTCGATGTTCGCCTGCCGGGCTTCGTCACGCTCCCGCATCAACCGGGTGACGGTGCGGTTGCTGACAAGAAGGGCGTCAGCCGCCTGCTCGACGACCTCTGCCCACTTCTTGTCCTCTCGCTCCTGGTACACCTTGAACCACTCCAGGACGCGCAGCTCGACCCGGGAGTGCACCCCGTGCATCTCCTTGCGGATGATGGTGGTCAGAACGGCCAGGTCACTCGTCGGGGACGGTTCCACCGGAACCCCTCCCCCGGATGTCCTTGCCGTTGATGCCGACCAGGTAGGTCTTGCCGGTCTTGTCGCAGGCGATGAACTGCAAGACCGTGGCGGGGCCGTCGCCTCGGGTCTCGCTGGGCTGGGCCGGGTGGTGACCCTTGCAGACGTGGCACTGAACCGGGTCGGTGAGGTCCGGTGCGGAGTTGATCTCGTCGTTGCCGAACGACATGTACGGGGTGCCCTTGTCGGTCATGCTTCCTCCTCTCGGTTTCTACCGTAGAAACATGCAGGTCAGAGCGTCGTTACCATTTCGTTATCTGCATTCATGCAGGAACCGTTACCGTTCCGTTATGAACTGGTACGTACCAGTGATCCGCAACGCTCTGACCTGCACCGTTATCGAACCGTTATAAACTTTATGCAGGAACCGTTACCGTTCCGTGACCTGTCGCGTCTGCTGGATCATCTGCCGCAGCTCCTCACACACCAGGGTGTGACCGATGAGCGCCGTCCGCTTCGTCGCGTACCGGCGCATGAACTGGTCCAGCGGCGGGTGGATGACGAACCGGTGAGTCATCCCCTCCCCGGCCCACGGAGTGGGGAGCTCCCGCTCCTCGTACTCGTTCACGAACGCCAGCGTCTCGAAGATCATGGGCATCCCACGCCGCCCACCCAGGGCGAAGTTCGTTCCCAGCAGGACTGTAGACACGTAGTAGCCGTCGAGGGCGTCCCAGGCGACTTGGCGGTAGTTCCACCCCTCCGCCTCGGCCACCTTCTGCAACTTGATCCAGCGGCCGAAGGTGATCGGATGGGCGTTGATGTCGTACCAGCCCCCGAACTCCGGCCCCTCCAGCTCCGGGTCGTCCTTCCAGTCCGTTGCGCTCAGCCCCCCTCGTGCAGGTGACGCATCGCCTCGTGCTCGGCGAGCATCTTCTCCTGCAACTCGACGCCCCGCGCCATGAGCTGCTGGGTGTCGTGCGAGGTCTGCGCCTGGAACGCGGCGGCCTCGGCCTGCTTCTTCGCCGCCTGGGCCTGGGCCTCCTGAGCCTTGACGAACCTCTCGACCTGTCCCTCGGTCATGTCCACTGCTGTTCTCCCTTCATCCTCTGGGTCCGGGTGGCCCCAGGCCCTGCTGCGGGCCCCCACCGGCGTCCCTGCCGGGGCCCGGCTTGTAGACGCGGCGGCGCAACCGGAACGCCCGGTTGAGGTCCTCCTTCGCGTCCTTGATCTTGCCGACGTCGCCACCCTTGATGGCTTTGAGCAGCGCATCCTTCTTCTCCACGACGTTGGCGTCAGCCTTGCGGCGAATCTCCTTGCCGAACTCGCCCACCGCTCACTCCTTGTCGACGCACTCGATCCACCCGATGCGACGTTCGCCAGGCTCGTAGCCGGGTGCGGGCGGATGAACCGTGATCGACGGCTCCAGGGCCCCGTCATGACCACGGGAGTAGCCCACGTCGGCAGCGGCCTGCAACAGTCGCTGCAACTCAGGCCGGGTGAGCGCGACCAACGGCTCGTCGGTGTCACGCTCGTGGCCTTCGATCCGGTGGATACTCAGGCCAGACTCTTCTTTCTCGCTCATCTCTTCTCCCTGCCACCGAAGATGCGGTTGTCGTGCTTGCGCACGCGGCGGCGTTGCGCCGGGGTGAGCCGGGCGAAGCCGCCGCTGTGCGTGTGGAGCAGCCCCTTCACGTACAGGGCCACCCGTTCCGAGTTCTTCATCTCTCTCCAACTCTCGGGTCCTCGACCCACGGCCACACCGTCCCCTCAGCCAGGAACTCCGGCCAGTAGCGCGACTCTGCTCGCGCTCCCCGCCAGGTCACCAGCTCGGCCGCTCTCGGCGTCTTCGTCGACAGCGGCTTCATGCCGAAGCCGAACTCCGGCCAGCCGACGATCGCACTGGAGCCTCGCGGTCTCCAGTCCGTCCTCCTCGACTCCCAGGAGGCGTGCGCCTCCACGACCAGGGCCGCCCCCGTCTCGGCCCTGATGCGGTTGAGCACGTCACACGCCTTCACCGCGACCCGCTCCTCGTTCAGGTCCTGCCCGCCCACCATGTTCTTGAGCGGGCCGATGGCGACCAGCCTGGGCTGCACGGCACGGATGGTGCGCATCAGCCAGGACACGTCCCGATCGTCGAACACGGAGAACATCCTGGGTTGCAGCCGGTGTAGCAGGTCCGGCACCCGGATGTGCTCGGCCAGCAGCCTGTTCTTGATCGACCGGTAGGCGTTGTCGCTGATGTATTGCGGGTTCTCCAGGTCGATGTGCAGGGCCGGAGCAGGCTCGAACTCGCTGAACAGGAACGGGTGACGACCGACAACGACGCTGGCTACGAGCTGACGCAGCAGGACAGTCTTGCCGCCCCCCTCGAACCCGGTGATCATGGCCCGGTCGTCCTCGGCCAGCAGGTCGGGGATGACGAAGTTGATCGGGGGGTCGCGTGTCTCCGCAGGCCAGCCCAGGGTTGTTACCCCACCGTTATCCAGCTTGATCGATTCGAGATCTGTTCGTGCCCGCTCTGTGACCGCCTCCGGCTCCATCACTGGGTCTTCCGACATCTGCACCAGCCGGGTGCCGATGGCCCACAGCCGCCTGCGAGCGGCGGTAGCGGCCAGCACGTCGACCAGAGCCAGGTGACCATAGTTGTAGCCAGCCTGGGTCAGGTCGAAGATCCGCCCGGCCCCACCGTTGCGCAGCAGCAGCCCGGTGTCCTGCAATTTCTGCACCAGCGCCAGCGGGTCGATCTTCTCCCCCGCCTCACTCATGCCCTGCACGACGGACACGAGGTCGGAGTGCACCCCGGTCCAGTCGTCAGCCGGGACACGTGACATCACCTGCGGTATCAGCTCGGGATCTTCGATCATCATCCCCAGCAGGGCCCGCTCCGTGGAGATGGTGACGTCACTGGTCAAGGTCTCTCCCGGGGCAGGGGATGTCCTTCGCGGCGTCGTAGGAGTGACGGCAGATGATGCAGCCCAGCGTCCCGGCCATCACCATGCCTTCGCGGGTGAAGTTGACGAACAGCCCCTGCACACCGTCGTCACCATCAGTGATCGTCTGTGGGTCGGCCCGGTACCAGACCGGCACCACCCACAGGTGCTCCCCCTCGGGCGGGGCCGGAACCATCAGATCACCGGACACGGTCAACCCGATGTCGCGGACCGCCTCGACCTCGTCGTCTTCACTGGTCACGCTTGCTCCCTTCGCGTCGTCTCCCCCGAGCCCCCACGCAGGGAATGTCGGAACAGTCCTCGGGGCGTTCGCCGCACTTGAAGCAGACCGGAGGCTCAGCGACGAGGATGCCGACGACGTCGTCACGCATGTCCAGCTCCTTGTAGCCGTCGTCGTTCGCACCCCTGACGATGGACTCGTCGACCTTCTCCTCCCTCAGCTCGAAGGCGACCCAGATCACCCACATGTGCTTGCCGTCAGGCGGGGGATCTTTCCGTACTTCCCCGGCGACGATCGGTTCGTCGCTCATCTGCTCTCCCTTCCGATCCTCGTCCTCACCGGCGGTCTCTTGGCCGCCTTCTGGCGTCGGATCTCAGCTTGCCGTTCGGCCAGTTCATCCTCAGTGAGGATGCGTGTCTCGACCGGAGAGCTTCGCTTAGCCCATCGGGCCTCTTCGCGTTGCTGGTAGCTGGCTCCGCCTCGGGGGTATCGCTTGGGCGTCCCATCCTTGCGGACACCGGCTCGCTCCCGCTCGGCTTTGGTGAGTTTGTACTCCCTCCCGGTGACGAACCGGGCCTTCCCTCGTCGCCCATCTTTCATGGGGTTACACCAGCCTTGGGTGGGGCCGAAGTCAAGTGTGCAGTGGGCAGTGTTCACCCACCTGCGCAGGCTGCTGAGCAGCGAGAATGCGCGAACCAGGCCGCCGACATCCGTCCTCTAGCGGTCAATGGTCCGGGACGACTTGATGATCCGAGGCGCGGTCCCGTACGCCACCTACATCTGGATCTACAAGATGCGTCTCCTCTCGTCGCGGGCTCTCCAGTCGCTGAGGCCCCACTCCCTTCGTCCGCCACCCTAGCAGCGATGAGCTATGCTGACGGCAAGTAGTCACCTCCTCTCGTTGCGTGAGCCTCGTTGCGGACTGCCTACTCCCTTCTGAGAGGCCCCCGGCCGGTGTGCCGGGGGCCTTCTCGCATCTACGCCACCGTGCTGTACCTGCGGCCCGGCCACTTCTTGTGCTTCCAGCAGCGGGGCTGCTTCACCGGACGCGGCCCCTTCGCCTGAGTGAACTCACCACAGGTGACGCAGCGGACCGCGTAGAGGCCCCTGAGCACCGGCTCGATCGACGTTTCCTCAGTGAACATCGCCACTCCCTTCATGTCACGAACTGGTAACGGTTCCTGCGGAAACCAGATCACGGAACGATAACGGTGCAGGTCAGAGAGTTTCTACGGTAGAAACCCATAGTCGTCAGGCGTAGTCGTTCCTGGTGACGTCCTCAGCCGGGTCCGGGCCGTCCTTTCCGAGCACGGGATCGGCGGGGAGCTTCGGGTCCGGGTTCACCAGCGGGTTCCCCGGACTGGACTCCCGCAGGGCCGCGTTCGTCAGCTCCTCCCCCGGCGGGACCGGGACCGCGTCGAGCGGGCTGCCCCTCAGCTCGCCCAGGATCGCCTGCGCCTTCCGGTTCGCCACCCGGTGCCTCAGGTCCGGGAACTTCTCCAGCAGCTCCAGAACCGTCTGGGCCGCCTTCTCCTCCTCGGTCGGCGGCGGGGTCCACTCGACCCCCACCTTGTCCAGCTCCGCCTTCAACAGGCGGTTCCAGTCCGCCCGGTGCGCCTCCCGCAGCCTGCGCAGCGCCGTCGTCCTCGCTGCGTTGCGCTTCTGCTCGGTCGTCACCGGATCCACTCGCTTCGCCATAGGTCCTCTCTTCCTTGTTCATCGGCTCGATGATGATGACGTGGCCGCCCTGGTGGCCACCGGAGCCGGTGATGACCATCCACTCGAACTGCCGCCACTCGTCGGTGCCCATGGTGAACTCACCACACAGGCGCAGGTGCTCCCGGTCAGGGCCGGTGAACATCCTCACGTGCATGTGCGGGCCGGTCTCATGGGTCCTGAACTTCACATGCATCTACAGGTCCTCGATCGTCGTCTCGGGGTGGTGCAGGCCGTACCTGTCGGCGATGGCGTCGTACCTGCTCTTGGCCTCGGGGTCGGTCTTCAACTCCTGGTCGACCCGTTGCAGCACCTTCTTCCGGTAGCTGGGGACCGCAGCCATCGTCGGTATCGGCTCCTTGCTCGCCAGCGCCCGCATCATGGCGTCCAGGCCCGCTTCGATGCCCGTGTCCAGCATGGCCATGTTGCCGAGGTTGTCCTCGTCGTCGCGCACCTTCACGGGGATGTCCAGAACGTGCAGCCAGGCGTAGCGGCGAGCGTTCTCGTGCAGCTCACTCGCCAGCTGATCGACGATCTTCTGGCGAGCGTCCGGCGGGAGCTTGCCGAGGGCCTCCTGCAAGCCCTCGATCAGCTTGTTCCGGCGGTCGTCCTCTTCGGGGGTCATCAGTTCACCCTCAGCTTTCGGACCATCGCGCTGAACTCCTCGTCGGTCAGGGGCTCCCTGGCCGCGAGCTTCTTCGCCCAGGGCTGGAGAAGGTCCTTCGGCTCAAAAGGGCTGGACGGCTCCACCACCTCGCCCGTGGGCGCGGCCTTCAGCGGCTTCGCGCCGTCCCAGAACCGCACCAGCATGACGCACCACTTCTGGTGCTCCTCACACCAGCCCCACACGTACTCGGTGAGGTCCGGGCGGTTCTGCGTGTTGCGCATCGACGACTCGAAGAACGCCTCTGGCTGGTGGCTGAACGAGCTGTGGTGCATCCGGATCCGCTCGTCCGGGTGCCTGGGCGGGAAGGCGCCCTCCCGGGTCTTAGAAAGGCGGCTCGTCACTGGACGCGCCTCCCTTCGCGGCCTGCTCGGGTCCCTTCGACCGCTCGATCCGCTTCACCTCGGCGGTCGCGTAGCGAAGCGAGATCCCGACGTTGCGGGCATCCATCTCCACCGAGATGCGCTTCTGCCCCTCCTTGTCCTCCCACTCGCGCTGCTTGAGCTGGCCGTACACCATCACGGCCATGCCCTTCTTCACTGTCTCGGCGATGTTCTCCGCCAGCTGCTCCCAGGCCGAGCAGGACATGAACAGCGAGTCGCCGTCCTCCCACTGCCCGTTCACCTGGCGCTTGCTGTTCGCGGCGACACGGAAGTTCACCACCGCCTTGCCGCCCGGAGTGAAACGCAGCTCCGGTTCGGCCACCACATTGCCCTCCACCATCACGTACGGAAGGGTCATCACTCACCTCTCGAAAGTCGATCCAGAGCACCGATGATCTTCGCGAAATCTTGCAGCGGGATGCGGACCTCGGGGGCCCCTCCGATCCCCTGCGACGGGGTCACCAGGGCCCCCCAGCCTCGACGAGTACGGCGTCCGCGCACCCACTTCCACAGCAGAGAGACCGTCCCACGGTCCTTCGACCCGGTGACGACCAACCGGCCGTCCAGCGGCAGCCGCTCCAGGTCCCAGCGGTCCCCGCCCATCGGGTTCAGCAGACCCGTCACGGTCCCCTCCCCCGCCAGCTCGTTGACCACCTGGCGGCGCAGCAGCACCTGTCTGCGCTTGGCCCCCATGGTCTCCTCGCCGGAGTCCTCACCGCCTCGCTGGACGACGTCCTCGAACTCAGGCGTGGTCATCGTCTGACCGCCTTCGCCTGCCCGTCGATCCAGTCCAGCTGGATGCGGGGCTGGTCCTGGCCCTCGGTCCCCATCCGCCAGCCAGCGAGTACCGCTGCCTGCACCAGGTCTTCCAGTTCCTGCCGCGTGATGACGATCCGATCCTCGATGAGGGTGGCCTCAGCTTCGATCTCGATCTCAGCCATCCGCCTCACTCCTCACCCTGCGCGGGTCGCCCTCGTTCGCCTTGAGCTTGGCCCCCGGCGCACCGATGTAGACCATGTAGAGGTCGGCCCGGTTCCCCGCCGGGCCGACCGTGGTGACCTCATAGTGGTCCGGCGGTCGGAACGCCCGGTACCGTCCGGAGCGGATCATCGCCGCGTGGGTGCGGGGAACATCCCGCGCCACGACCGCCCACTCGCCAGGCATGCTGCGCAGAGCTGAGGCGATGCCCTCCCAGTCGTACTTACGCTGAGTGGGGATCGACACCGCCTTCGGCAGGTCCTTCAACCACTCCACCATGAGGTCCTCCTTAGCCGGTTTCTACGGTAGAAACCGGGCCGTACTGCGCCGTCCAGGGCTCGTCGTCGATGCGGAAGTAGTCCGCGAACGTGTCGCCTGCGACCGACAGGTGGTTCAGCACCTGTTCGATCTGCTTCGCGTCCATGGGGTTCACGTCTGCAGCAACCGCTAGCCCGTGGACCACTGCCAGCCTCGCCTTATCCCGGTTGGGCCAGAGCGAGGGTGCGGTCCCTTCCGGGCCGACGAGCGCCCGATATCTTGTCATACATGGCATCCCTAACACATAGTTGCCACTTACTTGTCAGCATATGGCAAACAACGAAGGACCACCCCCCGGGCCTCGGGGGGCTGAGGCAACGCCGGGGGGTGGCCGTCTTCATGGGAGGGGGGTCACTTGGCGGAGATGACTCCGTCCAGGTCCCCGTCCTCGTCCAGCAGCTTCAGGCCGTCCGCACCCTGGCGCACGGCCTCCTGGAACGCCCGCTCCAGCGTCGGCTGCTCCTTCTTCTCGTTGGCCCCGGTCATGAGACCGAGCTGGCGGTCCAGGCCCCGCGCCGAGGCGACCAGGTCGTCGGTGCTGACCGGCTCCGGCTTCCCCTTCGTGCGCGAGATGGAGTAGCGGATCGCCCGCTGGGTGGCCTCCTTGATGAACGCGGGGAGGAAGCCCTCCATCGAGAGGAAGACCTCCTCGTAGTTGATGTTGCCCCGCAGGTTCAGCGGCAGGCACGACTCGACCAGGGTGCGCACACCCTCCGGGTCCAGCTCGCCGATGTGGATGACCGCGTCGAGGCGGCCCGGGCGCAGCATCCCCTTGTGCAGCCGCTCGACGTGGTTCGTGGTGAGCACCGCCATGACCGGAGAGGTCTTGTTGGAGATGCCGTCGAACTGGTCGAGCAGCTTGGAGACACGGTCGGACTCGTTGGACCCGGCGGGCTCGGCCACGACGTCGAGGTCCTCGAAGAAGACCACCGCCGGGGCGAGCAGGCGGGCCGCGTGCAGGGCCTGCTGCAACTCCTGGCCGGGCTTGCAGTAGATGAACGTCCACCCGTTGTCGACGGCCTTCTTCGCCGTCAGGTAGCCGGTCAAGGACTTGCCGGTGCCGTACGGGCCCTCCAGCAGGACCGCACGCTTGAGCTGCATCCCCGCCGCCACGACGGCATTGGTGTGCTCCAGCACCGCCCAGATGTTCGCGTCGAGCTGGCGGATGGTCTCCCGGGAGTAGGCGACCTTGTCCTCGCTGACCCCTTCGAGGTCGAGGAACTCCGGCTCCAGCCAGTTGGCGTCCATGGCCCGGCCACGGAACAGTGAGACGGTCTTGAGCCGCTCGCTGACGGCCTTGTACACGCCGTCGACCTGTGCCCGGAACTTCTTCGGAGCCTCGCAGCCCAGGTAGCCGACGAACTGGCCGTTGCGGTCCCGGGTGGCGGTGATCGTGAACGTGGAGCGCAGGATCGGGACCTTGAAGTCCCCCCACGGCACCTGCTCGGTCCGACCGGCACCGAGGTTCACGGTGCGGAACTCCGGCGGCTGCGGGCCGAACATGGTCATCGTCTTCTGGCCGAAGCCGGTGGTGCCGAAGATCTCCTTGAGCACCTGCTGGAAGACGTAGGCCACGTCGTAGGGGTGGTGGTCGTACGCACGGGAGATGGAGAAGGTGTTGTTCTGCTCCTTGTCCCACTCGTAGAGGAACGCGATCGGCTCCTCGATCGAGCGCCCCTGGTAGTTCTCGGGGAGGATGAACTTGGTCCCCTGGAAGACGAGCGCGTCGTCCTGGACCTTCTGTCCCCCCAGCTCGGCCAGCAGCATGAGGGTCTTGGCCTCGGCTGCCTTCTCGGCGTCGCTCTGCTTCGTGTTCGTAGCCACTGATGTTCTCCTCTTCCCCGGTTTCTACGGTAGAAACCGGCTCCCTTCGGATGGTCGGCCTACACAAGGCCTACCTATAACATAGTGTAACACACTATGTCACACTTGGCAACTCACTGGAACATCTTCTGGATGTTCGCGAGCTTCTCGCGCAACTCCCTGTTGTCCTCGGTCAGGGCATCGTTGCGCCGGTGCAGCTCATCGACCTGCTGCTGCAACCTCTTGGTGTCCAAGCCCAGCGCGTCAGACGCCGCCTCGTAGATGAGTTGCACCGCCTCTTGCAGCTCCATGTGCTGCACCAGTGGATCGAGCGGCTTGTCGCTGGCAGCGACGTCATCAGGGTCAGCGAGCTTCGTGTATCGCTCGTTGGCAGCCTGCTGCTCCGGCGTGCTGGTGACCTCGACCTCCTTACCCTCTCGCTTCACCACCAGAATCTCCCCTCGCCTGCGGTGCCAGGCGTAGTGCGGGCCCATGTTCATCTTCAATTCCCCGCAGATCAGGCAGGGACGTCTGCGACCCTTGCGACCAGAGATCCCACCCTGCCGCGGCGCGTACTTTTTCGGGACACCCGGGGTCGGCGGCCCAGCCCCCAGCTCGTTGACGGCCTCCTGCGCCTTGCGGGCCCGCTCGGCTGCCTCATGGATGACCTCCAGGTCCGGCGGAGCGCTCACCTTCGGCAGCTCGACCTCTTCCACCGGCCGCGCAGGTGGCAGGTCACCAGGCCGGGGCGGGGAGGACTTGGCCGGGAGCTTGGGCGGCAACTGGCCCAGCAGCTCCTTGTCCTGCGTGGTGAGTCGCGCCGGGTCGGCATAGCGGCGCAGCTTGGAATGCCACGCCCTGGACTTCCCCTCGTTCAGCGACCTCTCCCCACGGGGGATGCCGATCACCTCGGGAGTGCCGTGGATGCCGGGCGAGCGCAGCGTCATGATGCCGGACGACATGTTGAACGTGACCGTCCAACCCAGTCGCACCCCGTCCTCCACCAGCTCCTGCAACTCTCGTGAGAGATCCCTGATGGCCCTGGTGAGGGCTTCATCTTTCTGCACGTTTCCTCCTTCCGTCAGCCCTCCCTGCCAGGGCGTTGCGAATACGGGCCGCGTGATGTCTGGCCTCGGTGTAGTCCTCGAACCGGCCCACGATGGGTCGGCCGAAGTTGACCAGCCACTCCAGCACCCGGCCGTCGTGGTCGGGTACGGAGTGGATGGTGATGCGGCGAGAAAGCCAGCCCGCATGCAGCGACCATCCCGCCACGGTTCCGACGAAACCCGCGACGAGAGCAGCGAACAGGGCGCTCACGGGTTGTTGATCCTGACCAGCAGGTCCGCCAGCTCCCCCATGACCGCATAGTCCTGCGGGCTGTCCGGGGTGGTCCGGAATGCCGTGGGATTCTCCCCAGGCTTGCCCCAGCTGGCGGTGATGCCCGACTCCCGAAAGTGGATGGCGCGCTTCTCGCCACCACCGGCGAAATGAACCAGGATCATGCGTGCCTCCAGGTCCCCCGGTTCGTCACCGATGGTCTCGACCCTGTCGGGGTCCTCGGTCAGGCGGGACCCGATGTAGATCTCGGTGACGAACCCCAGTGCCACGATCGGGTCCGGCGGTGGCACTGGGGGCAGATAGTTCGGCAGGTCGGAGATGCCGATCGACTTCCACCCTCCGCTCAGCATGTGGCCGATCAGCGGGATGATCGCGGCTGGGTGCAGCTGCCCCTCGTCCTCATGCACCAGCACCACCATCGGCGGCGAGTCCCAGGGGAAGTCGTTCTTGGCCAGCCCATCGAGGATCTCGATGCTGATGTCCTGGTTCTCGGACTCGAATGTGCCGATGGCTGCCGACATCCCTGGTGGGAGGATCTTCCGCAGCTGCTCCAGGTTCTCGCGTTCCTCGTCGTCGCTCACTGGCCCTCCTGCTGGTGGGGTTCCTTCATGCCGTAGCCCAGCGGCTTGCACACCGTGCAGGCGCGCATGTGCTTGTTGTCGGCGAAGTCCAGCCACTCGGCCAGCTCCCGGCCGTCGAAGGCCCACGGGTGCTTGACCGCCGAGAAGTGGCCGGTCGGACCCCGGGTACAGCCGACCTGGTGAACCACGTCGCCGTGCTCTCGGTACATGAACGGGTACTCGCCCGGCACCTCGTCGGCAGGTTTCTCCGGCACGAACGGCTCCCGGGCCTCCGGCCCACCAGGCAGTTCCAGCGTGGCCTGCTCGATGCTCTCGGACGTGTCCGTGTTGTCGTAGTGCTCGCGCAGCGCAGCCACGGTCCCCTCGGGCTTGCCTAGGAACTCGTCCTCGGTCACACCCTCCGGGATGCGCCTCATGACACCAGGCCAGCCGGTACGGGTTTCTACCGTAGAAACCTCGACTTTCCCGACGACCTCGTCGGTGTCGATGGTGGCGTCGAGTTCCTCCTGGTGCTCGTACTGCCACTCAGCCGTTTGCGCTTGCAGCAGCCGGTCGAACTTTTGCTCAGCCTCAACAGCGGCCAGCGCGTCACTGCGAGCCATCTTGGGTGGCCCACCGTTGAGGAACTCGTTCAACAGGGCGGTCGTGCGCTGGTTCGCCTCCCGCGCCAGCTTCGCCTCGGCGACGTACTGCTTCTCCGACCTGTACAGCATCGTGTTGGTGAAGACGACACAGAGGAGGAGCCCTGCCATGATCCACTCGAATGCACTCACAGTGCCTCCGTTTCACGTGAAACGAAATGGAACCGTGGCCCCGGAGGGAGCAGCACCCCCGGGGCCACGGGCTTATCAGGACGAGGTATCCACTTCGACATCGGGAATGATGGTCTCCGGTCGGAAGATCACCCGGTAGTGGTACTCGTCCACGTCGACAGCCTCAGTCTGCTCGACGAAGAAGGACACGTTGTCCGACAGGCCGAGGAAGTGCTTCTTGTACTCGTCGGGCCCCAACTTGCAGGTGACCTCCAGCGAGCCGCTCAGCTCTCCCTCTTCGGTCTCGACCGAACAGCGGCCCTCAACAGTGAGCAGGTACGTGTCGGTGACGCCGTTGAAGAACACGATGCGTCGTTGAACCTCGAACTGCTCAGCGGCCCGGGAGAGGTTCTCCGAGGTCCTGTCCGCAGGCGAGGTACATGCACTGAGGATGAACGCCCCGATGAGCGTCAGCACCCCCAGCGTGATCTTGAGCCCTCGGCTCACTTGCCCAACTCCCTTTGGTAGATGAGGACCTCATCGATGACCTGCGTCGACAGGATGTTCGCCTCGATGGCCCGGTCCTCGTGAGCCAGCGTGTCGATCCTGTGGATGGTCTCCTCGGCCTGGGCCAGTCGCAGCCTCAGCTGGGAGTTCTCCTGCTTGAGAGCGCGCCTGCTCTCTCTGGACGACCCCTTGGCACCGACCCACGCCAGGCAGCCCATGATGATGGCGAAGAGGACGATGAGGGCGGCTACCCCGATGACGGCGCGCATCAGCAGGACCTCTCACCCTGGGTGAGGCAGTTCCACCCCGGATCGTCCTCGGCGTGCGGGTCCAGCGGCCCGTAGAACTCGTGCAGAGGCACGAGCTCAACGGGTCCACCACCGGTCTTGCCGGTGTCGTTGTTGTCCTCGCCGTCACGCACCCCGATCAGGTAGGACATGACGGCGATGACGACGGTGCAGAGCAGGATGAAGACAGCGTGGCCGCGACTCATCTCTCCACCTCCCGGGCCGACAGGACGCCCGTGTTGGTGTTGCGGCCCGAGAGCGCCAGCCGCTTGGCGTTGGCCAGTGAGGTGGCCTGCACCCTGCGAATCTCTCGCAGGGTCACGTCATAGGTTCGGAGCAGACCGAGGTCGCGCAAGATGCGTTCGCGGGTCCCGCTGTTCATCTCGCGGCTGAGGACGCTGAACACCTTCTCCTTGAAGGTGTCCAGCGCATCGATGACCGCCACAGCGGTCTCTTCGCTCTCGGTTTCTACCGTAGAAACCTTGGCGGTGAGCGCCTTGAAACTGGAGAAGTCGAACTGGTCGTACCGGTTGACGCCGTTGACGTCGTGGTCCGTGACGAACATCAACGCCCCGGTCCAGTCGAGGATGAGCGTGCCCGGGTGGCGGCCCAACCTGAAGTTGGCCGTTCCCCGCGCCAGCACGGTGTCGTTCTGCTTCAGCCCCATCACTGCTCCCATTGCCGTTCCCCTCTGTGTACGTGCTCCAGGCGTGCGAGGTTGGCCTTCGCACGCTGCTCCCTGCGGGCCTGAGAGGCCGCCTTAGCCACTTCCCAGGGTGTGGGGACCCCAGCACTACGCCGGAGCCTGTTCGCGGCCTCACGCTCGCGCTGAGCGTCCTGGCGGGCACCCTTGCGGATCTTCCCCCGACGCCACGACGCCTGCCTGCGGGCCTTGAGGGCAGTGTTACCCATCCGCTTGTGCGCGGGATTGCCCTTGCCGCCCGAAGACCTACCAGACGCCATTACCTGATCCTTTCGATGAACTTGAGCTTGACGACTTCCAGGCACGGCGGTCCGCACCGGATGAGCCCCCGCTCGGCCTGGACCTTGTCCACCTCACAGGCCAGGACGTGGCCCGCCCGGTCCTGAGCCGGGCGGGCACACGAGTGCGGTACCTGTACCAACAGCCAGTCGGCACGGCGGACGCACTGGAAGGCCTCCTGACCGAACGTCCGCCACATCTGGCACTGCTCCTCGACCTCGCCGGAGAACCAGGCCTCCAGATCGGGCGTGACCTCAGCAGGGGTCAGCGACCCACTCACTGCCACCACCTCCTGGTGATGCGTTCGATGAACGTCATGGTCATGCGAGAGCAGCTGATCCTCGGATAGGTCGGGTCCCGCCCGCACAACATCCCCTCGCGCTCCAGCTTCCGCTTGCATCGGTTGCACAAGAAATGCGTGCTGCTGCGGTGGCCACACGTCGACTTGAAGTGGCCATACCAGCGAGCACGCCTGCCGCACACGCCCAGGTCCTCGACGACATAGCGCCCCAAGAGCACCTCGACGCGAGTGACGTCGCACGGCTTTTCGATCTCACCACGCAGCCACGCCTCCAGGTCCGGGGTGAGATCCACACCCGGAGGCAATGTCTGCGTGAGCGTCACGACTTCGCAGCGGCGTGAGCGGCCTCAGCGACCTCGGGCTTGTTCTCCTTCCACCACCCGCACAGCAGGTAGATGTCGTGGAGCATCCACGTCACCTCCAGCCAGAGCAGGACGATGAGGAACTCGGGGCGCGCATTGCCCGACTTGAGGATGTTCTCGCGCTCGTGGATGAGGAAGTGGACGAAGCCGACGCCGAGCTTGGCCAGCGTCTCGTCGTCCAGCTCGGTGAGGTCGACCACCCCGATCTGGTCGGAGACGAACTGCAACGGCATGTCGCCGACCGTCACCCGGTCGATCCCGGCCATGCCCTGCTCCACCAGCGTGGTGGTGTCGATGACCTCCACGCTGGCTCTCTGCGTGCCGTCCTCGTTGTAGTGGCGACGGGTCCGGAAGATCACGTCGTCGATCACGATGTCGGTGGGATACACCGTCTCCTGCTGCTCGGTCACTGCCTGCTCCCTTCGGTGGTTTCTACGGTAGAAACCGGCTACCGCTCTCGGTCTTGCCACAGGTGTTACTTCAATACCAACTATACCACACTTGACAACGTATAGCAACACTATTGACATGATGTTGACATGGTTGTTCGGGTGTGTATATAGGTGTGCGCACTGGCACCGGAGAACGAGACCCGCACCGCTACTGCAAGTGTGGCAACGCTATCAACCATGACAACCACATTCTTCGTCCAACAACCCACGGCTCGGGGCCGCCGACCCACGCGCTAGGGTGGGAAGCGCTTATGACAGGGTGCCCTGGTTGTGCCCGACTCATCGCGCACGGCAAGCCTCGATCGCCCCGTGTGCGCGGGCACACGAAAGCGGCCTCGCCTCCCGATGTGGGAAGCGAGGCCGCTTGGGTTGAGAGGTCAGGCGACGGGTTGCTTGTCGTCGCTCTTGCGCGTGGGCAGCGAGACGACGTTGCCCTTGCTGGCCTTGACCAGCGCCGTGTTCTTGCGCACCAGAGAGGCCAGCTCGATCAACAGGTCGTCGGCCTTGACCTCGCCGATGTCGGCGATGGTCTGCCCGTTGGTGGTGAGGACACGCAGCGTGTTCACGAGCTGGGCCAGTTCGCGGTGCGCCTGAACGTCGAGCGTGTCAGCGCTGCCCCTGTCGTTCTCCTGCTGCGTGCGCGTGGTGCTCGACTGCGTGGTGGTGACAGCCTCGCGCACCGTGGCCATGGTCGCGCCCGGCTTGGCCATCGCAGCCTTGAGGTCCTTCGACTTCTTCGCACCCACCGTGAGCAGGTACGACACGTTCGCGTTGTTGCCCAGAGCACCGAGCTTGGACGCGTTGTCGGCAGCCGCCGTCATCTTGGAGATACCGGACTTGGCGATGCCCCACGCGGCGGCGAGCTGGTCCGTGGTCATGACCCGGTGCACCTTGATCACCGAGTGCGCGAACCTGACCTCGTCGGCCGTGCGTCCCTGCTGAAGCGCCTTCGCGTCGGCAAGGGCCTTCTTCCGGTCCTTGAACACGGACTCGGCCTCTTTGGCAGCGGTGTCCGCCTTCGTCAGCCCCTCCGTGGCCAGCGTTGTTGCACCGTGCACGAGGTGCGCGTACTTGATGACGAACGCGCTGACGTCCACGGGCAGCTCGCGCAGCTTGATCGCTTCCAGAGCTGCGTGCCTGCGGTCCTCGTCGGTGACGGGAACGTTGCCCGGTCCCTTGTCCCTGCTCGCGTTGACGATGAGCTTGCGCACCCGGTCCAGCGGGGTGATCCGCTGCTGCGCGTTCTTGCTGGTGACCGGTGCGGCCTTGCGTGCGGTGCGTGCCATGGTCCTGTTCCCTTCTAGCTGCGGTTTCTACGGTAGAAACTCGCCTCCGACCTGCGCGTATGCGCCTGTCGGTCTAACTGGGGTGGAACTAGTTCCATCCTATCGGGTGTGTCAACACATATCAACACGTGTTAACAGGTGGCATAGGGCTGTGACCAGCACGTACACACTAAGAGTCGCATAGAGCGTTCTCTCTCTATCATGTATCCAAATCCTCTTGACCTGCATGTATGAGAGTTTAGTAACGGTTTCTACGGTAGAAACTATGACATGTGCTGTAAATGAATGGGTACAGGTGTACGAAACAGCAGTATGACAAGGGGGGGTGTGCCGCGGGCGGGGGGGCTGTGAAAGGTATGTAGAGGCAAATATGGTCCCTGGAACCTGGCACAGGTTGTGCCTAAGGGGTATGTTGACGATATGAATGAGGAACAGATTGTGCCCGATACGGGCGAGGAAGGAATGGTGGAGGCACACTTTGTGCCCCCCACTGATGAGCGGGTTCAGGTGCGGTTCCGCATCCCTACCGCGCTCTACAAGGAGCTGCAGGCCGACGCAGAGCGTGTGGGGGTCCCGTTCGGGTCCTTCCTCGGTGGCGTCCTGGCTGTTGGGCTGCGCTGGCGGCACACCGAGGACGCTCCGGCCAAGTTCGAGCCGGTGTCGAAGTCCCAGGCGCGGCACCAGGAGGTCCACCAGAGGAACGAGCCGGAGGAGGAGGTGGATCTGACGCCCTACGCCGAGGAGAAGGTCCTCCAGCAGGTTCAGGAGACGTACTCGCCGGAGCCTGGGAGTCGCCACTGGCACCGCATCGACAACCGCAAGCGCGAGAACGCGGTCAAGACCTGGTTCAACCAGGGCGAGGAGATGGGCGAGTTCGCCTGCGAGTGCGGGAAGCTGGTCAAGCGCACGGTGCAGCGCTAGCCCTACGCTGGGTACCACCACCCACAAGGAGGAGTGATGCCCCTCTCCACAGATGAAGTGGATGCCGAGAGCCTCAACAACTTCGGTACCGCCACCGCCCCCGCGTCCGGAGCAGCCCTGGTTACCCTCACCACCCCCGCTGCGGGCATGTATAAGGTGCGGGTCGAGTGCTGTCACGCGGCAGGGACCCCTGCCGCTGCCGAAGACGGGAACTTCGCCCTGCGCCGCGCTGCCGTCGTCATCAAGAGGATGGCGACCACCCGCATCGCTGGCCAGCAGTACACCGCCGAAACCAACATCCGTGTCGACGGGACCCAGAACCTGTCCGTCAACACCAACGGTGCCGGGACCGCGTCCGTGGTCTACGTCGCCTCCATCACCGCCACCAGGATCGGAGACTGACCATGAGCAAGAACACCGAACAGACCCCTGTCGAACACACCGGCGGACCCGCGTCCGCCCTCGTCGGGGTGCAGGAGTCCAGCGAAGCGGTCCGCCAGGCCGAGATGGGTGTCACCGGAACCCGCGAGACCACCCTCGCCGGGCTCGACGGAGCCGCCCCCGTCGTCGACCACGCCAAGGCCGCGAAGGACCAGGCTCAGCGCCAGGCCAGCGACGATGCTCGTCGGCGCAAGGCCCGTGACGCCGAAGCCAAGTACGCCAAGGCGGTCGAAGACGTGCACAAGGCGTCGTCCCCCCAGTTTGGCAGCGACGGCAAGCCCCTCTACAACGACCTCGGTCAGCCCCTGGACGGCGATGGCAACATCGTCGAGGAGCGCCCGGGCGAGGCCAAGGACAAGGCCAAGAGGCTCTGACATGTGGCCGCCGGTTGAACTGGTCGGTGGCCCCAGAGACGGACACCTGACCAGCCCGGAGTTAGCCGAACGCCTCATCGTGGCGGGCGGCCACTACGAGAAGGTCGACGAGACCACCTTTTACCGGTGGATCCCCGAGTGAGTTGTTAGCCTTGTTATATGCGTGTCAGGTTTACCACCGTGTGTGAGCGGTGCAAGGTGGCCATGGCTCGGGGTGAGATCGCCACCCGGGTCTATGGCCGCCTCTGGCACACCAGGTGCGCCGTCGACTACGCGAAGGACCGCAACGACGAGCGCCTCAAGGCCAAGATCCTGACCGGGAGGTGAACCGTGAACGTCACCCTCACCGACATCCTGCTCCTCGCCATCCTGGTCATCCTGCTCATCATGGCGCTCGGCTGAGCGCGATACTGCACACATGACGCTGAAGCGGATCGACCTCTTCCGGTGGGAGAAGTATTTCCAGCTGCGCGAGGAAGGCCACTCTGTCGACCGTGCGGCCAAGGGCGCCAAGCTCGACCCCCACACCGCGTGGCGCTTCGAACGCAACGAGCCCGGCTCCACCGGCACAGAAGCCGCACTGGAGCTGGGCATCACTCACATCGGGGGCCTTGAGGTCGCCCCCCCGATGTCCAACGACGCCAAGCGGGCCCTCGACGACTTCGCCTTCTTCCGGATGCGCTACATGGGCCGGGCGTCTCTGCCCTGGCAGGAGCGTGCCGCCTACAAGGTGCTGGACCTGCTGGCCTCGCCCGACCGCGAGTACGTGGTCATCAACTGCCCCCCCGGCTCGGGCAAGTCCACCCTGTTCACCCACGACATCCCCGCCTGGCTCATCGCCCGCAACCGCGCCATCCGCATCCAGGTCGGACACCGGGTCGAACGCCTCGCCCGCATGTATGTGGGGCGGTTGAAGAAGACCCTCGAACGCGAAGTCCCCATGATCGCCGACCCGGCCGAACAGGAGATGGGGCTGTCCTGGGACGCCGACACCACCCTGCAAGCCGACTACGGGGCGTTCAAGCCCGAAGGCCGCAGCGAGATGTGGCGAGCCGAGTCGCTCGTCGTGCGCCAGTACGGCGGGATCGCACTGGACGACAAGGAACCCACCGTCTCCTCCTGGGGCCAGGACTCCGGCTTCCTCGGCGGCCGGTTCGACTTCATCATCTGGGACGACCTCGTCGACCGGAAGAACACCATGGGCCTGGAGGCCGGAACCAACCTGTGGGAATGGTGGCGCACCGAAGCCGAGACCCGCCTGGAACCCGGTGGCCTCTTGATCCTGCAAGGCCAGCGCATCGGCCCCGACGACCTGTACCGCGAATGCGTCAACCTCTCCGATCTCGACGGCAACCGCAAGTACACCCATATCCGCTACCAGTCCCACGCCGAGGACCGCTGCACCGGCGACCACGCCATCACCGCCGCGCCCCAGCCCACCGGGTGCCTCTTGGACCCGTACCGGCTGGGGTGGAAGTTCCTCGCCGACAAGCAGAACAACGACCCGCGTGTGTATGACATCCAGTACCAGCAGAACGACGGGCAGGCCTCCGCGCTGCTGGTCGAAGAATCCTGGATCACCGGGGACCGCAAGGATTCCGGTGGGGTGCTGCGCCCTGGCTGCCTGGACCCCGGGCGCTACTACGGGCGCTCCGCGATCGAGGAGTACAAGGGCTGGAGCGTCGTCACCGTCGACCCCTCCCCCACGAACTTCTGGGGCATCATCTGGTGGGTGATGCTGCCCGAGCAGCACCGCTACGAGGTCATCGAAGTGCACCGTCTTCGACTCGGCGCAGAGCAGTTCCTCTCCATCGACCTGGACACCGGCGAGTTCTCCGGCCTGCTCGAAGACATCCGCGGGCGCAGCCACAACATCGGCCACCCGCTGTCCGCCGCCATCATCGAGATCAACGCCGCGCAGCGGTTCCTGCTCGCCCAGCCGCACGTGCAGCGCTGGAGCCAGGACCACCAGGTTGAACTGCTCCCCCACTCCACCACCATCAACAAGGCGCACCCCGAGTACGGCATCACCGGCATCGCCGACTTCTTCCGCCAGGGCGCGGTGCGCATCCCGCACGGGGACAACAAGGCCCGGATGGCGGCCAACCAGTTCATCCACGAACTGATCACCTGGCCCGAAGGCAAGACCGATGACCTCGTCATGAGCGCCTGGTTCGGCTTGCGAGCAGTGCAGATGACCTACGCTGACCCTGACACGCCTGCTCCCCGGTTCAGTCGACCCTCCTGGCTCTCCGGAACCGGCCGAGGACTCCATTCGGTGTACGCGAGGGGATGAGATGAACTACCTGTCCGCGTTTGGCGTCGGGGACACGTTGCAGACGTTGCGCCCCAGCTACTCCCGCAGCGCCGAAGACATCGTCGCCATCTGGCGCTACCGGCGCGACCGCTCCATCGGTGTCACCAACCGGATGCGCCGCATCCGCGACGTCTACAACGGCGACATCGTGCTGCCCTTCGACGAGGAGACCGAACCGGCCGTCGCCAACCTTATCCTCGTCGGCATCGACCAGAAGGCCATGCGGATCGCCTCGGTCTCCCCCACCGTCTGGTTCCCGCCGGACAAGCCCGGTGTGCAGGCCAGCGAGAAGAAGGCGCTGCGCCAGCGTGACGCCGTGCTCGGCTGGTGGGGCGACAACAAGATGGACAAGATCCTGCGCGAGCGGGCTCGCTACTTCGTCGCCTACGGCTCCGCCCCCGTGGTGGTCAAGCCCGATCCGCAGCACCGGATGCCCCGCTGGGATGTCCGTAACCCGTTGGGCTGCTACCCGGCCGAAGACCTCGCAGGCGACATGTGCCCCGCCGACATGATCACCGCGTTCAACAAGACCTACGGCTGGTTCCGCCGCCACTACCCCGACGTGGCCGCCCGCTACCACCGCACCGAGGAGATCGACGACTTCTCCCAGGTCGTCCTGCTGGAGTACTCCGACGCCGAGCAGGTGTCGGTCATCTATGCCGGGGTCGACCCCACCTGGGAGCCCGGCTACCAAACGCTGCAATGGGACAACAACACCTGGGGCGGGGTGGCGGAGTTCCTGCACCAGCTCCCCAACCGGGCCGAACAGACCCTGGGCGTCATTCCGATGCGGGTCACCCTGGACCGCAACGCGGGCGAGTTCGACCAGATGATCGGCCTCTACGGCGCGCAGGCCAAGCTCGCCGCCCTGGAGATCGCTGCTGTCGAGCGCGACATCTTCCCCGACACCTACCTGGTCTCCCGCGCCAACGAGACCGCCCGGTTCATCAAGGGCCCCTTCGACGGGCGCTCCGGTGAAGTGAACGTGGTCGCCGGTGGCGAGGTGCAGAACCTCACCTCCCCCGCCGGGTACCAGACCCAGCCCATGATCGACCGGCTGGAGCGTTCCAGCCGCATCGTCGGCGGCATCCCCGCCGAGTTCGGTGGCGAGTCCACCCAGAACGTCAGGACGGGACGCCGCGGCGACGCCATCCTGTCCGCGATCATCGACCACCCCATCAAGGAGGCCCAGGAGCAGATCGCCTGCTCGCTGGAGTACGAGAACAAGCTGGCCACCAAGATCGCCAAGGCATGGTGGGGCAACACCAAGGTCTCCTACTACTACCTGGACCGGCGCAAGTCGACCTCGGGAAACTACACTCCCAACGACCTGTTCCCCAGCGGCTGCAACCACAGCGTCACCTACCCGGTCGCGGGCGCTGACCTCAACGCCCTCATCGTCGGCATGGGTCAGCGCATCGGCCTGGGCACGCTCTCCAAGCAGTCCGCCGCAGAGATGGACCCGCTGGTGCAGGACCCGGAACTGGAGAAGGACCGCATCACCGCCGAGGCGCTGGAGATGGCGATGCTGGCCTCCATCCAGAACGGTGCCGCTGACGGGTCGATCCCCCCGGAAGTCATCGCCAAGGTCGCCGAGCTGGTCAAGAGCGACAAGATGGAGGTGGCTCAGGCGCTCGCCCAGGCGATGGCCGAGGCGCAGGAGGCCCAGGCCGCTCAGCAGCAGGTCCCCACCGGGGTGGAGGCCATCGCCGCTGAGGCCGCGTCCGCTGCCACCGGTGAGCCCCAGGGAATCCCCCAGGTGGGCGAACAGTCCGCCTCCATGTCGAACCTGGCCGGGATGTACAACTCGCTGCGCAACACCAACCGCTCCCCCGACATGGGAGGTGGCTACTGATGCCCCGGGCGCGCAAGCCCCGCATCCAAGACGCCCCCTCCACCGGCTACGGCGACGAGGCCGCGCTGGTGGAGTCGATCACCCAGGTGCCGATGGGCACCCAGCCGATGGTCGGCCCGGACGAGGTCACCAACGTCTCCGCCCCCTCTGAGCGCCCCAACGAGCCCCTCACCGCTGGCCTGCCAGTGGGTCCCGGCGTGGGTCCCGAGGCCCTCGGTCCGGCGGGTGAGCCCGACCCGGTGCGCCGGATGCTCCAGTCGATGCTCGTCGTCGCCCCCAACAACGACGTGATGCGACTCATCGACATGCTCGACATCCAGGGGAGGTGACGTGAGCGAAACCACCATCACCGTCAAGACGCAGGACCCCACTCCGGCCGAGCGTCGCCGACAGGCCGAGGAGCGCCGCAAGCAACTGCTCCCCCGGATGTTCTGGGACCCGCAGTACTACGCCGATCCCCGCAACGCGAACGTGGCCCGCTCGATCATGCCGTACGGGCCGGGGCCGGAGCAGCTGACCGAGTCCCAGTTCAACCGCGCCCAGATCGCCGCCCAGGGCTCGATGATCTCCCCCCGGATGGTGGGGACCATGATCGAGGTGCTGTCTGCCTCCCCCACCATCTCGCCGGGCGTGGCCACCAGCCTGGCCCAGTTCGCCGACCGGGCCGGGTTCGACGACGACCTCCTCACAGAGATCCTCACCCTCGACGCGGAGGCCCGCGCCGCCGAAGCCGCCACCACCGGCGGGCGCAACCCCGCCAAGGGCTCGGAGGCGGAGAAGGGCGGCTTCCTCTCCCAGCTCACCAAGGGCATCTCCCGGCCGCTGTTCGCCCTCGCCTCGCTCCCGGTCGACCTGATCCAGGGTGCGATCCGCAACACGGTGGGGATGCTCCAGGACCCCGAACAGTACGGCGGTGCGTCCTGGACCGACCAGATGTTCTCGAACCCGTTCAACAACGCCCAGCCCTCCCCCCTCGAACAGTCCAGCGGCGGGCAGTACCTGGCCGGGCTCTACGGACCCGAGAATGCGGACCTGGGACAGGGCTGGTTCCCCGCCGGTGACGTGCAGGCGCGGGCGGAACTGGCCCGGCGCGAGAGCGCCCCGCTGGTCTTCAATGAGTACTGGACCCTCGGGCGTGGGGTCGGGTCGATGTTCTTCGACAACCCCGACGACCTGCGCTACCAGAACCTCTCCGGGTTCATCGACCTGGCTGCCGCCATCGCACTGGACCCCACCATCTATATCGGTGTCGGTGCCGCCGCCGGTACTGCCGCCCGCACCGCCGCCCGTACCGCCGCCGCCCGTGAAGCTGGCGTGGCGGCGGGGGAAGCGCAGACCACCCGGGAACTCATCACCCTCTCGGACCGGACGACGCAACTGTTGCAGCAGGCCCGTGGCATCAACGCCACCACTTTCCGGGCCGCCAACGACGTGGCCCGCGGCTCCAACCAGATGTATGCCGCCGCCCAGCGTGAGGCCGCACAGAGCTTCGGGTCCGGGCCACTGGACGACCTGAGCGCCCGCATCGACGAGATGGACGAGCAGATCGCGGCCACCCAGGCTGAGCTGGGTGCCACCCGCGAGGCGCGCAAGGCCGAACCGCAGAAGGCCCGCGAGGAGCGCAAGGCCGGGCAGCAGGAGATCGAACAGAGGGCCACCAAGCTGGACTCGGACATGGCGATTGCACTCGACGACCTCACCATGCAGCTCGGCGACGACGGCCTGGACGCGTTGCAGGCCAAGGTGCTCGCCGACTCCCCCGAACTCCCCGGCCCGTTCACTGACGCCGTGTTCGTCCCAGGCAAGCGCACCGATCCCAACCCGACCGCTCTGCCCGGCTCCGTGGACGGCACCGACGCCATCCTCATGTGGAACTCGGAGAAGTCCCCGGTGCTGCGCTCCGTTGACGACGAAATGGAGCTGGGCGACGAGATCGTGACGCAGATCAAGCGAGTCGCCTCTCGCTCCAACCAGCGCAAGTCCGTGGTCAAGCAGATGACCGACCTGCTCACCACCCCTGGCGTCACCTTCGGGGACGCGCTGGCCTTCGCTGCCGACAACAACCTGGGCAGGATCATCCAGGCGGTGCTGCGCCAGGCCGACATCGACGGCATCACCGACATCTTCCGCATCACCGGAGGTGAGGGCGGGGTCTGGTGGACCTCCAGGAACGTGGCCGCCGGGAGGTGGAGCGACGAGGCCGGGCTGACCACCGCGCCGTCCGGTCGTGTTAGTGCCGAGACCTACCGTGTGTACGACGAGTCCCTGGCCGGGCAGCGTGAGCGCCTCACCCAGTTGCGGGCGCGTAAGAAGGAGCTGAGCGACGAGCAGGCCTCCCTGACCCGCCGTGTCGACGGTGAGCGCAAGCTGGTCGAGGCGTTGAGCGACTCCTACGTGTCGGCGACGGACCTGCGCACCTCGCTCGCCGACTCCGGTGTCGCCATCCGCAACTCCATCGAGTACTCGATGGGTGTGCGGCGTGAGCTGGGCGGTGTTCCCCGCATCTCCGACGACCTGCTCAAGCAGTGGCTCCTGGGACCCACCCGCGACTTCGACGCCGCTGTCGCAGCCAAGTACTCCATCGCCCCCCACCTGGAGGGAGCCCAGACCCTCAACCGGGGAGTCGTGGCGGGGATGACGATGGGCGCGTCGGAAGTGATCCGAGGTGTCGGCAAGGTCGTCCAGCCGTTCGCCACCCGTGCCCGCGAACAGGTGTTCGAGGCAATGGTGAAGTGGGACCTCACCCCCGGGAACCTGGGCCGGTTGCAGCGCCTCACCTCCGGGCGGTTCGACCCGCAGATCCTCAAGGCGATCCTGGCGGCGAAGACCGAGGACGAGGTGCTGGCCGTCATCGGCCCGTCCGTGGGGGTGGGCGTTACTCGGCCCATCACCCCCGGGGCCATCAACTCCCTCCCGGTTCGGATGAACGCCCTCACCACCGGGCGCACCAACACCCGGCTGTTCGCCCGGGCCACCGACTGGATGGCCGACCACTACGAGCGCCTATCCTCCGTCGTCCCCCGCTTCGGTGCGGCCATCAACCTGGCCGATGCCCAGGGTGGGGCGAACGTGCTGCGCAACTATCTGACCAACATCCGGGCCATCGACACCGAGACCGCCGACCAGATCGTGGGTCAGTTCCTCGACGCCTCCACCGAGGTGGGTCGTGGCCGGTCCCTGGTCACCGGCATGAAGACGGTCCAGGCCAGGCTGGTCGAACGCAACGACGCCATCCGGGGCATCTCCGACGCCGACAAGGAGCTGCTCACCGACCGGCTCAACTCGGTCACCGGGGTGCACGAGGGTGCGCGGGCGAAGGTGCAGAACTGGTGGCTCAAGAAGTACGCAGGCGACTCTTCGATGGGGTTCATGACCCTCGACGGTGAGGTCATCCCGTTCGTCGGCCCCCAGCTGGAAGCGGAGCTGGTGCGCGGTGGGGTCGTCCTGCCCGACTCCCAGGAGATCGCCCGGGCCATTGGGCGCTGGGGTCTCACCCTCACCAAGCACCCCGGGCTGCGCCGGACCATCGAAGTGCTCGACGCCGGGATGGACCTGTGGCGCTCGGTCATCCTGATCCGCTTTGCCTACACGCTTCGCAACATCGCCGAGATGCAGTTCCGGATGTTCATGACCGGGCACTCCAGCGTCTTCAACCATCCGATGGGTGCCATCGGCATGGCCAGTGCCATGAACAAGCGCAACCGGACCTCCCGGGGTCTGCTGGCCCGCTTCGCCGCCCACGACAAGACCGCCACTGGGAAGGTGCTACACGAGATCGGTGCCGAAGACCTCGACGTCGCCGACGACCTGGTGCCCGAGTACGTGGAACTGATGACCCGCTCCTCGTCCCGGCACGACATGCGCTCGGTGCGCGCCGCCGAACAGTCCCACGACCTCATCCCGGTCGGGGTGGGCCAGCCCGGCTTCGCCAAGGGCTGGTCGGAGAAGCTGATCGACCTGCGCTCGTCTCGGATCGCTCGCCTCGTCGCCGGGTACAACCCGCCCGCCATTGAGCCGCTACTGGCCAACGGGGTGTCGCGGGAGAACGCGATCGTCGACTGGCTGCTGCACTCCGACGACGCGAAGTGGATCAGGGCGGACTATCAGGAGACCCAGTCCCCGCTGGCTCAGATCTGGTCCGACCCGGTCGCGCTTCGCAACTTCCTCTTCACCGGTAAGGGCTCCATCCGCGAGCGCGTCCAGGAGTACACGATGGGCCGCGAAGAGCTGGTGGACTTCATCGTCAACGGCAGCCTCGTGCGCGATGGTGAAGAGGTCTTCACCATGTCCACTGCTGGACTGGTCCCCGACCTCAAGGCGAAGGCCCAGGCCGACCGGGCGGTGCGCCTGGAGCAGGCCATCCGCCCCTACCTGTCCGACCTGCCCAGCGACACCGAGATGGCCATGCGGGTGACGGTGCCCAAGAACGGGTTCGCCACCGTGGCCAGTGAGTTCAACCGGGCCATCGACTGGTTCTTCAACTGGAACGGGCGCAAGGAGAACGCCTGGGCGGTCGGGCCGGAGTTCGCCTACGCCTACAACGACGCCGCCGTCGACATGATGCCGATGCTGAACCTGCAAGACCGCAAGGCGATCTACGACTGGGTGCTCAAGGCGGAGAACCGCTACACCCCGCACTCGGAGACCCTCATGCGGGCGCGCTCGTACCTGCGTTCCCCCGAAGGCGACCTGAACATGTCCGACGTGGAGCGGGTCGCTGCGGCCAAGGCCAACGAGCACGTGAAGGGCCTGTTCTACGACGCCCAGCAGCGTCGCCAGCTGTTCCACCAGCTGCGCCTGGTGATGCCCTTCGCCCAGCCGTTCGCGGACACCCTGTGGCGCTGGGGGCGGCTGATGGCTGCCCGGCCCTACCTGGTGGAGCGCTTCGGCCGTCTCGGCGAATCCCTCACCGACCCAGGTTCGGGCGTGCTCTACGACGACTTCGACTGGATCGACCCGTTCACCGACCGAGAGCAGCGCGACCCCACCCAAGGGTTCATCTACACCAACCCGCAGACCGGGGAGCCGTACTTCACCTTCCCGCTCATCGGCTCCGCGCTCGGTGCCGCCCTCTCCCCCGCTGCCGGGTTCAACGTGGCCGAGTCGATGACCCTCGGTGCCCCGGTGCAGAACCTGAACCTGGCGTTCCAGGGTGACGTGGACTACCTGCCTGGGGTGGGCCCGCTGATCTCGATGCCGCTGTCGATCCTGATGCCCGACGACGCGTTCGGTGCGTTCCCCGAGTGGCTGCGCGACTACGTGTTCCCGTACGGGGAGCCCAAGCCCGAAGGTGGCATCGTCGAGTCCACCTTCCTGCCGTCCTGGGCCCGGCGGATGACCGGTGCGCTCTACAACGAGACCTTCCGGGCCTACTCCTACAAGGGCATGCTCGCGTACATGGTCTCCACCCAGGAGTACCCGGGGTTGCAGTCCTCGCCGGTGCAGCAGCAGAAGCTGATCGAGGACGTGCAACGGGGAGCGAAGATCCTCACCTTCATCCGGGCACTGGGTGCCGCCATCCTCCCAGCCGCCCCCACCCAGGAGATCTACGCCGCCGACGCTGACGGACGACTCATCGGCTCCTCCTACCTCGCTACTCATTGGCAGCATCTGATCAACGAGGCCGGAGGTGACTACGAGGCGGCCACCAAAGCGTTCATCGACTCCTATGGCATGCAGGCGCTGAGCGCCATCGTCGGGTCCAGCGAGGGTGACGCCCCCATCTCCGGGCCCGGCTGGGAGTTCTTCCGCAAGCACCCCGAGTCCGATGCGTATGGGGACGTCATCGGCTACTTCTTCCCCGGCGACATGAGCCTGGACGCCTACCAGTTCCAGCAGGAGTCCGGTGACCGGCGCGGCCTCTCTGTGGAGGAGCGCACCGACAAGCTGATCCAGTTCCTCTACAACGCCGAGAAGACCGCGCTGGACGGCCGGGCCGCTGCCGAGCTGTGGGACCTCCCCCAGCTGGAACAGGCCGAGGAGGACCTCAAGGAGCGCTACGGCGGGGTCGTCCCCCAGTTCTCCGGCACCGACTCGCGCACCCGCCTGGACCAGATCCGCCGCGCCATGGACCAGTTCCCCGCGCTGGCCAATACCCGAGGTGGGGAGGGTGCGCAGCTACTCTTTGAGGCATACGACGAGTACACGGAGACGTCGCAGGAACGCTACGGCACCGGGCTGGGTGGCCAGAAGGCCGAAGGCATGCGCGAGGAGTTCCTGCGCGAGCTGGACTCCATCGTGGCCCAGTACGGAGGCCAGAACGTTCAGGACGGTTCGGTGAACTCCATCGCCCGCCTGTTTGCGAACGTTGTCACACCGAGGGGTGAGTGATGGCCTTCTACACGCAGAACACCGTCGAAGGCGACCGGAACGCGCAGAGCGGGCAGTCCAACGGGCGCAGCGACTTCTTCAACTACCACGCCGAGTCCGACCCGTTCCACACCCTCGGCTCCTGGTTCGGCCTGTGGGACCCCGCACAGCCCGCCTCGGTCAACGAGGCCGCCGGTAAGGCCCGGCGCAACCCTCGGCGCGGTGGTCCTCCCGGGTCGAGTCAGCAGGGTCGCAGCGAACCGTTCACACCCAACCCGTACGGGGTGGGCTCCTCCAACTTCGACCAGTACAACCAGGGCGAGATGTGGGCCAAGTACGAGGGCCGACGCTACCTGGGTGGCTACTCCGACGACTATGCGTCGCGCACCACCGTGCCCATCCCCTACGGCTCGGACAACCTGTCGCTGCGCTACTACGCCAACCAGGGCAAGAGCCGACCCGTCTACGGCAAGCCCATCTACCGCCAAGGCGACGAGTCCAACTTCGCCGCCCGCCTCTCCGTGGACAAGATCCGCGACTGGCAGGCGTTCTTCCAAGCTCAAGGGTTCCGTACCGGTCCGGCCGGAGTGTGGACCAGCTTCGAGATCTCCGCCATGAGCAACTTCATGACCATGGCCAACGGCGTCCCGGGTGGCGGGATGACGGTGGACGTGCTGCGCCAGCGCGTGCAAACTGACCTCGAAACCGGTGCGCTGCGGCCCGGCGAACTGGCGGTGTCCCTCGGGGGCGACCTCAACGAACTGGGAGAGATGGTCTCCTCCGGGGGCACTGCTGGTGCCGGTGAAGGCGCGGACATGATGCCCTACACCGAGACGTCCACCCAGACTCAGATCTCTCAGATGTCGCCCGATCAGGGGCTGCTGGTGCTGCGTGACGCCTGGACCCGCTCGCTCGGGCGTGCCCCCAGCGACCAGGAGCTGTCCCGGTTCGTGAAGGGTGTGAACGCGGCCATGCGTGCCGACCCCACCGTCATCACCACAGTGGCCACCCATGACCCGATGGCCGGGACCACCGTCACCGAATCCAACACTGACGAGACCTCGGTCGACCCGCAGGGCATGGCGCTGCGTGAGTCCGAGGAGCCCAGTGAGGAGCGCAGTGAGTACCAGGCGAACCGCTACCTGGACGCGCTTGCCGGACTGGTGGGTCTGTAGATGGGGTTCACCAGCGAGCAGAAGCGCAACGCCTCCGTCATCATCAGCGTGGGGCGGTCCCTGGGGGCGTCGCAGCGTGACATCCTCATCGCCCTCATGGCGGCGTTCCAGGAGTCCGGCATCCGCAGCCTCAACTACGGCGACCGCGACTCCATCGGCATCTTCCAGCAGCGCAACGCCTGGGGCTCCCGCTCCGCCCGGCTCGACCCGTACCAGAGCGCCCGGATGTTCTTCCTCGGTGGCTCCCAGGGCCAGCAGGGGCTGCTGGACAAGCGGAACCGGAACAGGCTGAGTCTCGCTCAGGCGGCCCAGGCGGTGCAGGTGTCGGCCTTCCCCAACGCGTACGCGAAGTGGCAGGACGAGGCCGCCTCGCTGCTGGGGATGTCGCCGGGGAAGGCTGCCTCGGCGCTGGGGGGAAAGCAGGGCGGGTCTCTGGGCGCCGGTTCCTGGACCCGCCCTGTTCGCAACGGCACCCTCACCCAGGTCTACGGTCGGCCGAACTCCGGCTACTCGGCCGGACACCACACCGGTATCGACTACGGCGTCAGCATGGGAACCCCGGTCTATGCGGCCGCGGCGGGCCGGGTCGTGCGGGTCACCAGTGGTGGCTCGTACGGGCAGCGGATCGAGATCGAGCACAACGGCAAGGTGTGGACCCTCTACGCTCACCTCTCCGCCTCGTCGGTGCGGGTCGGTGACACGGTCTCTGCCGGGCAGATCATCGGCAAGTCCGGCAACTCCGGCAACTCCACCGGGCCGCACCTGCACTTCGAGGTCCGCCAGGGCCAGAACCGCTACGGCAACACCGTGAACCCGATGAAGTTCCTGGACGGCTCCACCACTCCCAGCGCCTACGTCGACCAGCCGATGCTGGGAGAGGACTCCACCACCACGGTGCCGCTGAACACGCTGGACCTGTTGCAGTCCACCCCACTGGACCAGGTGGGGATGCAGATGTCCAAGCCCTACGTGTACCTGAACCCGATCGACATGATGGCCGCCCCCAACATCCCCGTCCCCTCGGGTCCGCTCAACCAGCTGGCCTCCGGCCCGGCTCCCGTCTCGGAGCAGCCGCAGACCAGTGCTGGGGAACAGAACCCGCTGAGCGCTGCCCCACTGGAACCGGAGATGGTGTGACATGGCCGAGTTCGGTTTCTCCGAAGCGTTCCTGGCTACCCGGCCCGACATCAAGTCGATCGTCGACCAGGCCACCGAGGGCGCCTGGACGATGGACAAGTTCCTCGACGCGGTCCGGGGCACCAAGTGGTGGAAGGGTCTGTCTGACGCCCAGAAGGCGTACGACGTCGAGCGGGCCGAGAACCCCGGGGAGATCAGGCGCAAGCTCACCGCGATGCAGCTCACCATCCGCAGCATGGCCACTCGGATGGGCTTCAACACGTCCAGTGCGGTCGGTGCTGCCAAGTCGCTCGCAGAACAAGCTGTGCGCAACGGCTGGTCGGAGGAGGAGATCCGGCTCTACGTGGGGGCTCGCTACTCCCACGGCGGCACCGCTGGCATGGCCGGTCAGACCCAGCAGCAGCTCATCGAGATGGCCGCCAACTACGGCATCTCCTGGGGTAAGCCGGGGCGAGGATCGTCCACCCTGAACGGCGTTGTCCGGGCCGTCCTGCAAGGGGTGCGCACCGTGGAGGACTACGAGACGTTCATCCGCGACCAGGCGAAGCGGCACTACTCGGCGGTCGCCTCCGACATCGACCGGGGTTACACCCTGCGCGACATCCTCGACCCCTACATCCAGGCCGCTGCCGACGAGCTGGGGGTGAACCCGAACACGGTGGACCTCACCAAGGGCGGGCTGTGGACGGCTCCGGTCCAGTATGTGCCGAAGGGCGAGAAGGCACCCCGGGCGATGACGCAGGACGAGTGGCTGGCCCGCATCCGAACCGACACCCGCTACGGGTGGGACAAGACCAACAACGCGCAGCGTCAGGCCTCGATCCTGTCCACTGAACTGTCCAAGGCGATGGGAGCTATGGGCTGATGGCCACTTCCGCACAGGCGATCATCAACGCCACGTTGCAGCGCTACGGGTTGTCGTCCCTGGGCACCTGGGCCTGGAACCGTTACCGGGGTGGGGACTCGATCGAAGAGATCATGTTGGAGATGCGCAACACCCGCGAGTACCGGGAGCGCTTCCCCGCCATGGCCGAGCTTTCCAAGAAGGGCCTCGCGTTCAGCGAGGAGGCGTACATCCAGTTCGAGCAGGGCGTGCGCAACCTCTCCAGCCAGTTCGGCCTGCCCATGAACATGTACGGGGCGCGCTCCTACGTGGCCGACCTCTTGGTCAACGACATCGCCCTCACCGAGGTGCAGTCGCGGATGCAGTTGGCCGCCGCCGCTTCCACCACCGCGCCACTGGAGGTCCGCCGGGCCATGCAGCGCCTGTACGGGACTTCCCCCGGGCAGTGGGCGTCCATCTGGATGGAGACTGACCGGACGCTGCCGGAGCTGGAGAAGCAGTTCGCTGCTGCCAACCTGGCCGGTGAGGTCACCATCGCCAACCTGGGCGACATCTCCCGCACCATGGCCGAGCGCCTGGTGGAAGGTGGCATCTCCCGCGAGCAGGCCCGCCAGGGACTCTCCCGTGCCTCGAAGGACCTGGGTCGCCGCCTGCCGGGCGAGTCCGCCAGCATCAACAACGACCAGCTCGTCGGCGGGGCGCTGGGCCTCGGCGGTGAGGCCACCAGGCGCTTCGAGCAGCGGGTCCGCCAGCGGGTCGCCTCGTTCGCTGGTGGCGGCGGGTCCTACGTGTCCGACCGTGGCACTGGGCTGGGCTCGACGAGTCGATAGTTCCTACCGTAGGAACTCTGTGTACCATGCGAATTAGATATCGGCCGCCAAGGGCGTGAGCTGGTGTTCAGGTCCGCCGGGAGACCCCCGTCTCGGTGCGCAACCTCAAGGGGCGACGAAGATGGCTTTCCCGTACGACGACGATCCCGAAGGTCAGGAAGACCCGGATCGCGCTGACACCAAGGTCACGGTCTCGCGTAAGACTCTCCGCTCGCTGGAGAAGAAGGCGCAGGACTTCGAGGCCCGAGCTACGAAGGCAGAGCGCAAGCTTGCTTTCGCCGAGGCTGGGATCCCGCTGTCGGACACGAAGACCAAGTACTTCGTGAACGGCTACGACGGGGACCTCAAGCCCGACGACATCAAGAAGGCGGCCCTCGAAGCCGGGTTCCTGACCGAGGAGAAGCCCGTCGAGGACGAGAAGCAGGGCGAGACGCCCCCCGAACAGCAGCTCACTCCGGAGCAGGCGCAGCAAGCGCAGCAGCTCCAGATGGAACAGCAGGGGTTCGGGCCGATCGCCCAGGCCACCCAACAGCAGGACACCTCCGGTCGCAACATGCGCGCCGAGATGGAGAAGGTCTTGCGTGAGGGCGGCGATGCTGACTCCCTGGCGGCTTGGATGCGCGGCCAGCCGGGCATGTTCGTGGCCGAAGACCAGTAAGGCGCGGGGTTCGGAGTCGTCATGACAGACAACTCCAGAGCGGACCTACCCGATCCGTTCGTCGACGATCCCGATCTTCGGCGACTCATCGACCGGCGTAACCCCGAGGGCCACTGGCTGTGGCTGGGCGACATCGACCGGGACGGCTACGGCGTGGTGTACCGGGACAGCTACAACTGGCGGGCGCACCGCTGGGTGTGGGCTCTCGTCCACGGACTCACCGAGCTGCCGCTGGACCACCTGTGCCGCACCCGCAACTGTGTGAACCCCGAGCACTTGGAACCCGTCACCACCGCGGTGAACAACCAGCGCATCCCCACCTGGGGCGGCAACGCTGAAAAGTGCTCGAAGGGCCACCCCTTCACCGAAGAGAACACACTCTCGCGTGCTGGGGGCAAGCGCCGTTGTCGTATCTGCCACCGAGAGCAGGAGCGCGACAGACGGAAGCGGAGGTCCGCCAACACCTAGAAAGTTGGTGAGACCCCATGGCCGGAGAAACCGGTACCGTTGAATCTGGTCTCGACACCACGGCGTACAACCTCGCGGTCTACTACGCTCTGCGCCCGCTCGTCGTCTTCGACGCGGTCGCCACGGTGAAGGCCACCAAGCAGTCCCACCGAGGTGCCTCGGTCATCTTCACGAAGATGAACGACCTCAACATCTCGACCACCCCCCTGGACGAGTACACCGACGTCGCCGCTACGGCGCTGACGGACACCCCGCTCACGGTCACCATGACCGAGTACGGCCGGGCGACCATCAGCACCGCGAAGCTGCGCGCCACCTCGTTCATCGAGTTCGACCCCACCGCTGCGAACCGGCTCGGCTACAACGCCGGTCGCACCATCGACCTGATTGCCCAGACGGCGCTCACGGCCGAGGCGTCGAGCGAGTTCGTGACCGCCGTTCCTGGCACCACGAAGATCACCACGAACGACATTCAGGACATCAAGGCGCAGCTGGAGAACGCTGTCGTCCGGCCGTTCGAGGACGGCTTCTACCGGGCGTACATCACCCCGTACATGGCTCGGGATCTTCGCCGGGAGACCGCCGCTGCGGACCTGAACAACTGGCGCGCCCCGCACACCTACCAGGACACCACGCAGATCTACCGTGGTGAGATCGGTGAGTTCGAGGGCTTCCGGTTCATCGTCAGCCAGGTCATCTCCGCTGGTACCGAGGCGAACACGCACCGTGCGGTGTTCTGCGGCCAGGAGGCGCTGGCGAAGGCGATGTCGTCGGCTCCCGGCTTCGGTGCGTACCCCACGGTGCGACCCGGCCCGGTGACGGACAAGCTGTGGCGGTTCCGGCCCATGGGCTGGTACTGGCTCGGCGGGTACAAGGTGTTCCGCCCCGAGGCGGTCATCTGGGCCGACTTCAACGACGTCGCCTGATCCATGCCGAACTTCGGGTCTGGCTTCGTGCCGTCCGACAAGACCACTGCGGATCTTGTTCGGGCGGTGCGAAGCCACGCCCAGGGCGGGGCTCGGCACGGCGTCAACGCGCTGGCCCAGCCGTTCGACAACTCCGGCGACGAGATCGTCCTGCAATACGCCATCTCGGGTCTGCAACCAGGCATGTCGCTGGAGATCGACTGGATCGAGTACTCCCTGGTTGAAGCTTCCCCCGCGACCAAGACGCTCACCGTCATGCTGATGGAGGACGACGCCCCGGCGAAGGTGCACCTGCAAGACGCCCGGGTCGTGCTCAAGCCCCGCTACACCACCCGGCGCATCATCGAGGAGCTGAACAACGAGCTGGACCAGCTCTCCGGTGAGGGGCTGTACCGGGTGGAGAGCGTCGAAGGCGAAGAGGACGGGTCGCTGGTGCTGCCGGACGGGGCGTTGATGCTGCTCGACGCCTGGAGCAACGACACCTTCCAGCGCAAGCTCCCGGCCGCCTTCTACCAGATCACCGAGTCCTTGACTGGTCCGGTGCTCATCGGTCCCAACACGCTCTCCCGCGCCACCGTGGGCTGCGCCTTCAACTACCTCCCGCTGTGGGAGGACGTGGCCGTGGCGACCACGACCGGGATGATCCCCACGGCGCTGGACGTCCCCCCGCTGGGAGTGGCCATCCGGCTACTGATGGGGACCGAGTCCCAGCGCAACATCATCGACCACCAGGGTGAGACGAGGCGGGCGGGGGAGGTGCCGACCGGGGGCCCGACCACTTCGATGCGAAACTTCGCCGCGATGCGCCAGACCAGACTGGTCGCCGAGATGGCCAGGCTGGCTCAGCGCTACGGCTACCAGCAGCACGTGGGGGCCTACTGATGGACCTGACCCCGTTCTTCGGTCAGCCCCCGCACGCGTACTTCACCGGCCTGCTGGGTTCCAGCGACGCCATCTCCTCCGGTGTGGTCCAGCTGGGCGACCACTGGTACATCTTGGATCTTGAATCCGAACGGTTCCGGTTCGTCTCCATCCCGGCGCTTCGCCCCCAGCAGGACACCTCCGACCGGCCGGGCGAGCAAACCCTCACTGCCGAGGGTCTGTGGCGGCGGGTCCCCTCCACCTGGATCGGGGGGGCCGGACAGAAGTGGTTCGACCGCAATGACGGCGACGCGACCCGATTCCACCGCTCGCGTGGAATCGACCCGTGGGAGCCCTGGGAGCTGTCCCTGCTGCCCGACACCGAGTTCATCGACGATGAGCCCGCAGGGTGGCGCTCGATGGCTGTAGGGGTCGTTGCCGGTTCTACCCGGCTCGCCATCGCGGGCGGGAACGGCAGGTTGAAGCTGATCACCTCCGGCGGCACCCAGACCGAGGTCACCGGGCTGGTGGGAAACGTGTGGGTGACCTCCACCGGCGGGGTCATCTACGCCAGCGACAACGTGGGCATCTATACGGTCTCCTCGGCCACCGGAGTCACCTCCTACTCCACCACGGTCACCGCCCCAGACATCATCTTCTTCGGCAAGAACCGGCTGCTCGCGCTCAAGTCCGATGACATCCACGACGTGGCCGCTGGGGGCGCTACCTCTGACGTCATCTCTCTCGACTACATGTCGGGGTGGCGCTGGACCGGGGCGACCGCCGGTCGGGAGGCGTACTTCCTCTGCGGGTACGCGGGCGACAAGGGGCGCGTCTTCGCTCTCAAGGTGCTGGAGGACGGCACCGGGCTGGGGTTCCCCACGATCGCGCTGGAGCTGCCCGATGGGGAGATCCCGCTGTGCGTAGCGGCCTACTCGAACCTGCTGTTCATCGGCACCAACCTGGGCATCCGGATGTGCCAGCAGGAGGGCGTGTCCCTGCAACACGGTGACCTGGTCGGCCAAGACCCCGACATCGACACTGGCCCCTCGGTGCGCTGCCTGGAGGCCCAGAACCACTTCGTCTGGTACGGGTGGGACGACACCTTCGGTGACGCCGCCGGGCTGGGCAGGCTGGACCTGCGCACCACGGTGGCTCCGCTGGCTCCCGCGTTCGCCAGCGACCTGATGGCCCACGAGGCGGGTGACACGACCAGCGTCATCACCTTCGCTTCCCGGCGCTGGTTCACCACCGGGACCGGCCTGTACCGGCAGACCGACGAGCACGTCGAGACCGGTTTCCTGGAGACCGGTCGCATCACCTTCAACGTGATGGACGAGAAGACCCCGGTGTTCGCCGACACCCGGCACTCGGTGCTGCTGCCCGGGGAGAGCGTCGGGATCGAGGTCTCCTCCGACACTGCTGGCTACTCGCTGGTGGGGGTGTCCGACGCGGTCGGTACCACCCAGCCGCTGGTGAAGTTCGCCCTCAGCGGCAACCGGGCCGTCTACAACGAGATCCGGGTCACCCTCAACGGAACGGGCGAGGCCAGTCCTATCCTCACCGGTGTCCGACTCGCCGCGCAGGTGGCCCCGGACCGCTCCTTCAACGTCTACCTGCCTCTGCTGCTGGCCGACACGGTCACCTACGGGCAGCAGGACTACGAGATGGACGTCACCAGCGAGTTGGACTACCTGCTCGGTCTGGTGGCCTCCCAGCGGGCGATCCGGTTCCGGATGGGATCCACCAACGCACTGGTGTTCGCTGAGGACTACGAATGGATCCCCCACCACGGAACGGTCGACGACCTGCGAATGAATGGCACCCTGGTGTTGAAGCTCAAGTCTGCTGAGATGGAGAGGTAACGATGGCCAGGTACGAACACACCGGTGGTGCCGCCGTTACCACGCTGGTGGCCCCCATCACCGACGATGCGATGACCTTCACCGTCGCCGACGCCACCGGCTACCCGACCGGAGTGGTCGGCCCATTCTGGGTGGTCCTGGGCGCGACCACCGCCAACGAGGAGAAAGTCCTCTGCGCTTCCCGCGCCGGGAACGTATTCACCGTCAACTCTGGTGGTCGCGGAGGTGACGGGACCACGGCGGTGCCGCACAACGCGGCCGAACAGGTCCGGCACATCTTCACCGCCACCGAGGCCGACGACGCCAACGAGCACATCGAGAGCGCCGTGGCGCACGGCAGGTCCTCCGCTCTGGTCGGCATCAACGACGTGCAGACGCTGACGGGCAAGACCATCAGCGGGGCCACCAACACCATCAGCGGGCTGGCCCAGTCCTCCACCAACGGCCTGGTCGACCGGCTGACGGTGCCGTTCTGGCGTGGTTACAAGGCCAGCCCGAACACCATCAACCCCGGCATCTTCGGGTCCCCCGGCACGCTCACCACGCTGACCTCCAGCGGCATCACCACCCCATCGGGGGCTCACTCCACGGCGAAGCGTGTTCCCAAGGACGGGCTGTACCTGGTGGAGTACCGGCTGCGCTACGGAACGGGCTCCGGTGCCGTCGAGGTTGGGGACTTCCGGCTGCGACTGGGGCTGAACCCGATCGGCGACGGTGTCGATCCGCTGGAGTCGGGCACTGTCGTGGCCGAGTCGCAGAACCGCCACGCGTACCAGCCGGGTAGACGGACCCACGTGCGCACATCGCTGTCCATCACGATCTCCAACGGGGTCACCTCGGAGATCTACGACGCGCTGAACCTGGGAGCCACGCTGCCGCAGGTGCCCTACTACGTCGGGGTGAACCTGCACTCCGGTGACGGTGTCGCTTCGGGATGGAACATCCGCACCGACGAGTACACGACCACCACGTTCCGGCTGATCTTGGACCGCCACGTTGCCACCGTGGGCTCGCTGGTGTGCCCGATTCGGATCTTCGCCATCTACGACGACGACGACAACACCGGCCACTCGGTGGAGCTGACCCAGGTTCTCGACCTGAACGAGAATGACATCCTGGTGTTCCGGGTGTGGAACAACGGAGCCACGGTGCCGGTGGAGATCCACGAAGGCCAGGAGTACTCGCAGGCCAGCATCACCTGGATCGGCCCGTCCAGCTAAGGAGGAGCAATGCCGAAGAAGATCCCCGCGAAGAACACCATCAAGAAGATCGACTGGTCCGGTACCGGGCGCGGCCCGATGCGGGTCCCCACCCGCGTCACCGCCCAGCCCGGCCGGGCTCTGGTGAAGAAGCCCCTCACGGGTGGCCCGGCGGTCACGTCGTACAAGCCCAAGTCCACCAAGGGGAGGAAGAAGAAGTGACCAGCGACCCGTACGAGACTGTCCCCCCGCCGGAGCCGACCGATGGGCCTTCCGAAGAGGTCGACTGGACGGAGCTGGAAGAGGAGGGGCACGTCGAGTTGCCGGGTGATGTCGATGACGACACTGAGTAAGGCCAACACCACGGCCCAGTACTACGCCAGGCGCTATCCGGGGGTCATCATGCCCCGGCTGGACAAGTTCCTCATCCACACCACGGAGACCGAGGGCTGGCCCGGCTACGGCGGTGGAGCGTCCGCGCCCAACGCCACCTACCACCCCCGGTTACGGCAGATCCGCCAGCACTTCCCCAACGAGATGTCGGCTCGCGCCCTACGCAACCCGACGTCGACGGCGGTGAGTGAGAACCGGGACAACGTGTTCCAGCTGGAGATGGTCTGCTACTCCGACTACAAGCTGGCCAAGAGCGTCGGCGGACTGTGGGTGGGCGACCTGACCGACGCTCACTTCACCGACCTCGCGCAGATGATCATCGAGCTGGGTCGGCACGGCCTGCCCCGAACCTCGTCGGTGAAGTGGCGGGAAGGTCAGAAGACGTACGTCTCCGGCGTGCGCCTGTCCGGCCCCGCCTACGACGCCTACAAGGGCATCCTGGGGCACGTGCACGCCTCGGGGAACACCCACTGGGACCCGGGTGGGTTCCGCTGGTCCAGGCTTGCCAGCAAGCTCACAGCTCCGCCGAAGCCGCCCACCCCGCAACCCCGGAAGGAGGTACCGCTGATGTATGTGACCAAGTTCGGCAGCACCCAGTACCGGCTCATCACCGGCGACCGGATCGTGTCGATCAGCAAGGACGCCTACGACACGTTCGTGCGAGCCGGTCTGCCGCACGAGGCGCTGGACAACAAGGACATCGAGTCGTTGCAGGCCCAGCTCAAGTACGAAGGTTCCTGAGAGGTACCCGGTGGAGCCCTGGCAGTTCATTGCGACAGTGGGCGCTTTCCTCACCGCATGTGGCGCCCTGGTCACCGGGTTCATCCGGATGATCTACCAGGGCAAGTGGGTACCGGGACGAGAGATGGAGTACTGGCGCGAGGCGTTCTTCGAGGAGCAGCGTCAGAAGCGTGCTCTGATGGAGGCGGGCCGGGTGACCCAGGAGGTCCTCCGGTCCCTGCCCCAGGTGCTGGAGGGAGATGAAGCATGATCTTCCTCCGTCGTTGGCGCCAGAAGCAGCTCGACGACGCCCGTCGCGCCAAGGAGCAGTCGCTGGCCGAGGGCCGGGAAGTGGAGATGCTGGCCCGGTCGTTGAAGAAGGAGGGGGCGAAGAACCACTTCGCCCTCCGTACGCGCCGGGCTATGCGGGGGGACATTTGATGGACTACACCACCATCCTGATCTATGGAACCGCGCTGATCGCGTTGTCGCTCCCCGTGCTGTACCAGTGGTCTTCGCAGGGTCATTGGTGGCACGACCAGCTCGGTGTTCACCTGATGGCGTTCATGAGTGTGCAGGCGGTGGTGTTCACCGCCTGGGCGCTGGCACGGTTTCTCGGGAACGCCTTGGGGCGTGTCCCGGAATGGTTCAGCGACTGGGTCATTCTGGGGACGTTCACCGCGATGCCGATCGTGCTGGCGTGGCGCGCCGCCGAACTGGTCCGCGCTGGTAGGGACGTTCGTCGCTACTCTTTCGACCAGGAGGCATGACATGGCAGACACATTCGCGCTCAGCCAGCCGCCGACGTATGCCAAGGCGGTCTACGCGGTGATCGTCACGCCGCTGGCCCAGCTCGCCACCCTGCTCGTGGGCGACGTCGGCTTCGGTGAGATCACCGTGGGGCAGTGGGTCGCCATCACTCTCGCCACCGTCCTCGCCGGTGGTGGCGTCTTCGGGCTGGAGAACCAGCCGGTGAGGAATGACACGTGACCATCCAGATCGCCGCCGCCACCCGTAACGCCGCCGCTGACGCAGTGGTGGACCGGACGGACGTGGGCACCACGAACGCGCAGGGTCGCCTGCGCCTCTACTCCGGCTCGAAGCCTGCGTCTGCGAACACGGGCGCCACTGGCACCCTGCTGGCGGAGGTGAACCTGGCGAACCCGGCGTTCGGTGCCGCCTCGTCCGGTGTCGCTACCCTTCTGGGTGTTCCGCTGGCCACGGTGGGCCTGCCCGCCGCTGGCGCCGGGACCGCCGCCGGGTACTTCCGCATCGTCGACCGGGACGGCAACGCGGTCCTACAGGGCAACGTGGCCACCAGCGCCTCGGACCTCGTCGTCAACACCACCACCATCAGCGAGAACGTCTCCTTCGAGATCCTCTCCGGCACTGTCACCATGCCCTCTGGGGAGTAATCCCCGTGGGCAGCGCCGTCTCGAACGGGACCACGAGCGTCGGCACCAAGACGCACGAGGCGGGGATGAACCTGGCCACCTGGACGTGGGCGGGCTGGGTGAAGCGAACCGGTGCCGGTGAGTCTGACTTCCGGCTGTTCAACAAGGCGGTCGGGACCGCGATCGGCAGCCCGAACATCACCGGTCAGTCCGCCGCGCTCACTCGGCTGCGCGGCCGACACTCGGCCGGTGGGGGTGGCGGCTTCGACCTGAGCATCACCAACGACGGCGCGTTGCCCGCGAACACGTGGGTGTGCCTGTTTGTGGTCGCTGGACTGGGCGGGACGCCGAGCATCCGGATCTTCTTCTACGACGGGATCGACTCGGTCGATGAGTTCACCTACTCGTCGACCGGAAACAGTGGGGCGGCACTGTCGTTCAACACGGCGGACCTGACGATCTTCAACACCACTGACGGATCCTCCTGCTATGCGGGCAAGGCCGCTTACTGGATCATCAGCCCGGACGTCTGGGACAACGCCACCATGCTGGGGTTCGCCACCGGCACCCTCCCGTCTGGGCTGATGGACCACTACTGGCCGTTGCAGAGCGACGGTGTTGACGTAGGGGAGGTCGGCGGGTTCGACTTCACCCTGTCCAACGTCACTTTTGACGGTGCTGACTCGCCCCCGGTCACCTACGGCGGCGAGACCCCGGTCGAGGGTGACCTGGGTGGGGTCCTGCCGTCTCTGACGGCCGCGCTCTCGGGCGAACGGCCCAGCACCGAGGGAATCCTGACCGGGATGCTTCAGCCCCTCTCAGCGGCGCTCACAGCCTCGCTGGAGGCGACCGGAGCCCTGGTAGCGGTGCTCCCCGCCATCGTCGGTGCCAGTAGTGGCGAAGTGACGGTGACGGGGAGTCTCCCAGGTGCCCTTCCGCTTCTCACGGTAGCGCTGGTCGGTGAGTCAACCGAGCCCATGGTTGAAGGGGACCTACAAGCCCTACTGCCAGCCTTACTCGCTGAGTTTGCCGCTCAGGTCCCGCTCATCGGTGAACTGTCGCTCACCCTCCCTGCCCTTACGGTTGAGCTGACCGGCTCGCAGTTCGTGGAGCTGACCAGGGTGGACGTGCGACCGCACGTGAAGGACGCCAACATCGCCTTTGTGGTGAAGTGGCCTCCCCCGTCCGGACGCAGGAGGTTCTGATGGCGATTGTTTCGGTCAACCAGCGTTACAGCGCCGTGGATTCCACCCCCGGGATCAGCGTCAGCTTGGCGCTGTCCAGCCCTACCGCCATCGCCAAGTACAACACCCTCGTTTTGAAGATGGCGATGGACAACGCGCACTCCACCGGAGCGGCACACCACGTGGAGGTCGTTGACCCGGCCGGGAACACCTGGACCGTTTCGACCACGGTGAGGGACCCCGGCGCGACCAACGCGGGGGTCTTCACCGCTCTTGCCTATGCGCTGGTCGTCAACACCTACCTCGTCGGAGCCACCCTGACGGTGAACTTCTTCGAGACCAGTGGGGGCGCGGCGCTGTCGGTGCCGATCGTCTGTGCGCAGATCCAGGAGTACTCCGGGGTTCAGCGGATCAACCCGATCGGTGGCACCTCGTCACCGACCGGGGTTGGCACCACCCCCTCGGCGGCGCTGTCGGTCGACACGGTCGGTGAGCTGCTGGTGGGGGTGATCGGCATCGAGGGACCCACTGCCGACGCGTTCACCAACGACAACGACAACGACGGGGGTACCTCCTGGTCCGGGTTCGCCCGGATCGGGACGAACACCGCAACGGCCACCGACAACATCACGCTGGCCAACCAGCACAAGATCTGCACCGCCACTTCGGCCCTAGTCACCTGGGACCCCATCCTGGGGGTATCGCGGGACTGGGCGATGAAGATGCAGGCGTTCCTGCCCCAAGGTGACACCGAGGGTTCCTTCACTGCGCCGCTTCCGGCGATCACCAGCTCCGACACGGCTCAGGTCGTGGTCGAGTCCGCCTACGCTCTGCAACTGCCCGGGCCCATCACTGGGGCCTTCACTGGAGCGGCCGCGTTCATCACCGGCGACCTGGCCTGCGTTCTGCCCGCCCTACAGGTGGCGCTGACCGGCCAGCAGCCCGGGGCCATCGGCGCGGCCTTCACGGCGCAGCTTCCGGCGCTGGAAGCCTTCCTCATCGGCCAGCGGCCGGGGGCGTCCTTCCTGGAGGTGACGCTCCCGGGGATCGAGGCGTTGATCGAGATGGAGCGACAGGGGACGGACGGGACGGTTGACGTGCGCCACCGCCGCCCCGTCCTGAACTCTCACCTGTTCCCGGTGCGCTGGCCCTACCGCTAGCGCTTGACGACTTGCAGCCCGTCCTCCACCCGCTGGTCGTTGGTGTGGGGGACGCACAGGTAGAGGATGAGTCCGTCGTGGGTCTTGCGCTGGAACCGTGCGAGGCGGGCCGCTGGCGCGGACGGGTTGTCCACCATGTTGCGCATGCAGAAGTCGCA
>Ga0193742_1000167_pt1 | contig 48454 bp, 74 predicted proteins | sample L2c1metaG_FD_165511 | JGI IMG/M metagenome (GOLD analysis project Ga0193742, IMG submission 165511) | Soil microbial communities from a riparian zone of the East river system, Colorado, United States - L2c1 | ecosystem: Environmental > Terrestrial > Soil > Riparian zone | place: USA: East River... | reverse complement strand
GGATTCATTGTCTGACCGAGCGCAGGCGCACCATTCGGTTCCATAATCTTCCCGAGCGGGTCCATCAAGCTTCCGAGTCTGGGTGAATTGAAAGCCATTATTTGCCTCCCAATAATTGTGCCAACGTCGGCGCCACTTGCGGAACACTTCCACCAGTTCCACCAATCATGCTGAGAATCATCTGCATTGTAGCAGGATTCGGCGTCAAGCTTCCTGGTTGCGGCAACGGTGCCGTTCCACTTGGCGGCTTGAGATTATCATTCGGCGGCGGGGCTTTGATCGATTTGCCGAGTTCGCCCAAGCGATCCGCAAAGCTCTTCGGAGGAGTCACTGTCGTCCCAGGCGCAGCGCCAGCAACCGGAGGCGCTCCCGCATCCGCCGCAGGCGTTGTTGTCTCTGTGACAGGACTCGGCGGAGCACCGACCATAGCTTCCATACCTGGCAATTCGACTCTCGCCGTCTGCAATCTCCGTCCCGCTTCGCCGCCTTCACGATTATACCCAGCGAAAGCAATATTCTGATTGAGCAACGATTGTGCTTCCTCAACACTTTTTGCCGAGTTCAGTTTCTGAATCAACTGCGGGTCTTCCTGCATGAAGAACTTCGCTTGCGTAGCTGGGGAGCCGTTACCTTCTTCACCATTAGCAGCGGCAAAATCGCGCAAAGCCTTGAGCCGTTCGTTTCTAAACGAGAACAGCCCACCGCTAGTGCCTTGCTGACCGCTTTCGCTAGGATCAGACCAGCTTCGAGCTAAATTCTTCGGAGAAAATCCGCTCTCGTGCTTTCCGGTACTAGCCAACGCCGCTAACCCAAATGGATTCGTAACACCACCAGCATAGAATGTCTGCATAACAGTGTTCTTAACTCCTGTCGCATCTGCATTCATATGCGGACTCGTAGCACTCTCTGGACGCTCAATTCCTGGCCGATTTGGCTGCATTGGTTGAGCCATACCGCTTTCGATAAGCGGCTGTGCAACTGTACTCGGCGCCATAATCGGGACGTTCTCAGTCGGCATCTGTAACGGTCCTGGAGGCACTGGCGCTTGAGGCACTCCTGGCATCGCCAGCACCGGACCTTCAGGCCTCGGCATTCCAACCGGGAGTCCGTTACCGTTACTTCCTGGGACTCCCGGCCGTGCCGCACCCGTCATAAGCGAAGACAAATCTGCTGGCGGAACTGGAGGCGCAACAGGCGGAGCCATAGACGTTCCAGCTTGAGGCGGAGTGCCTTGAATCGGCTCTTGCCCCATTCCGCCAGTCAACGCGTGCATGATGCTCATCATACCGTTGTTTCCGGCATCGAAATCTCGCTTGAGCCCTCCTACACTCGGAGGCTCGAACGGTCCAGTACCATTGCGAAGATTCTCAAAAAACCCCTGCATCGTGTTATCGATGTTTTTCAGATCACGATTCCTTCCCGCTTGACTAGGAGGCTCAAGCACTCCTCCCGGTTGCGCCAAATCCCCGATCCGTGGCGAATTACTCGTGATCGCCTGCGTAATCGCTTCGGGATGAATGTTCGCCTCGGCCATCCGCGTGGCCAAGTCCGTGAGATTAAAAAAATCAAATAATCCAGCCATGATATTTTGCTCCTATAAACCAACGCGGCTAAACATCGAAGCCTTGAAAGCACCGCTATCGCGAATTCTCTGATAGCTCAATTGTGAACTATGCAATCCGTCGACTGTAGTGCCAAACGCAACTCCATTAGTCCACCACTTTCCACTATTCCTCGCGTCATTCAGCAAGTCATCGATCTCGATAAAGCCTATAGCTGGTGAACGCCCTGCTCGAATCGCATCATTGTACACGTTCATCTGCGCCTGGTTCGTGTTAACCGTCTGCGTCGAGTTGATGAAACTATTTGCACTGGAGGAATTCGGCCCGCCGAGAGTCGTGAGTAGTATTCTCTTCGTCGGAAAATATCCCATCACAGTGTCAAGTTGCGCGAGCGTTGCCGCTCCAGTTTGATTTCCGCCCCCACTTCTTAACGCATTAATCACGTCGCCGATAATAATATGCGAGCAGAAGCTTAACGCCGTTACTCGTTTCGCGTGAGCCGCAATAAACGCCGTCAACGTGTCACTTGCCGAGCCCATATTTACATAAGCAAGCTTTAATTTCGCTAAACTCCGTGCGATATCACCAACACCGCCATCGTTATCGAAATTATCGCCGAACCCCCAATCGCGGCTGTCACCGAGTATACCAACTGTCGCTTTCTTGGTATTCCCAAGTATCGCAATCGGCCGCAAAATACTTGCTTGTGGTACTACACCAAGATTATGAGTAATAGTCCCTCCCATTACTTTGCTAGTTAACCCGCTCGCAGCATATTCGTAAGCTTCGCCATTAGCAAAATCTACCTGCCAGGACGCCGGCGAAGCATTACCGTCCGAGAACACAGCGTTCACAGCTGCGTTTCCGAAAACTCGTAGATAAAATCCTGAGTTTTCCGGTATATTAATAGGAACCATATCGCTAGTGCCGTTGTTCCCGTCAGCGACAACGATTGTATTTGCTCCTGCGAAAGTGATTCGCGTGAACGTCCCATCAAGTTTCTCAATCGCGGCTTCGTACGTAATCGCCCCGCCACTTCCCGCTTCCGGGCCTGTCGTAGCTCTCGGCCAATACCAATTCGGCAACACTACTTGAATCGCTGTCAGCGCTTCCGTAGTTTTATGATACGTCCGTGCATTCCCCGTTTTTGCAGTCGAGCTCCGATTAGTGGGCATTCCACACCGTGTCGCCACCGGACCGACATAACTTGAGCCGAAAAACTCCTCACCTTCTCGGCGACTACGTGAGTTTCCCAGCCCAATTCCAAGACCAATCCGAGGCATTGTGTCGTCTCCTCTAGATAAAGTGTGTCAGTTCATCGCGACAATGTTCGTTGCCGTTGTTCCGACTGCAAGAACTCTCTTCGTACGTACATTAAGCACGCCGACCGGAACACCCACAAGCGTCACCGCAACGGAATCGTTCTCGGCTATTACTGCAACATCACCAGCGACTCCGATCCAGAGTGCATCACACACGCCGTTTGCTAACTCATTTGTCGCGTGAGGCGTCACGACACTCAATTTCTGCGCCCCGATCAGTGCATTCATTGCCCGTCCAAGATCGAGCGGAGTGGGAGTTAAAGCCATCTTACTGTCTCCTTTGCATTGACATTAATTCGCCTAAACTTGGAACTCCGGCGCCAGCTTGTTGGCCAAGTCCCGTAACGTTCTGCGGCATCCCACCGCCAGCACCTTGACCGAGCATCGCAGCCATTCCCGGCAGTCCTAGCAGCATCTGAGTAATGTCCCCTCCGCCTCCACTACCGAGACCTCCCGGTGTCTGGCCAGGTTGATATGGCTGCGGGCGAGGTGCTTGTGGAGTCGACACTTGCGGAGGCGCACTTGCGGGCACAGAATTGACTCCCTTCTGAAACGCCTTCGACACGTCCGCAAGTTGCTGTGGTATTCCTGGAGGCGCCGCTGCTGCTACTGGCTGAGCTGCTCCCCCTCCTGTCGGTCCCGGAACTCCCTGTTGTGGAAGTGCCGAAAGCATCTGCATGAGTTGTTCCCACATAATTAATGCCCTCCGAAGCCGTTGCCGTTGCCGCCGGAGCTTGCTCCACGCGCACCACCACCATTTCCGCCACGAGTAAGATCATCCGTCCGAGGCGTTCTCTTCGTCGGTGCCGTAACTGGCGGCGCAACTGCCGGCACAACTGGTTTCGGCGGAAGCGTGAATAACGGAGTTTGCTGAGGCATCCCAGGCATTTGGAATGGCATCGGAATTCCCATTCCAGGAGGAGGCTGCATTGCCTGCATCTGCGGCATGACAGGAAGCTGAGACTGGGGCGGCCCCATTCCTCCCATTCCGCCTGCCTGCATAAGCATCTGCATTAGCGCTTGCATGTCCATCACTTAAACTCCTCTACCCATGACGGAACAGCGAGATAATTAACTCGCAAATATCCATCATCACCACGCATAACAGCATCGGGATAGTGCTCAAGCACCTCATCCGCCATCAAACCGACTCGTGGAATTTTGCTCCCGATAAAGTTGTATTTGTAAACACGCAACCCATCGGGAAGCGCAGTCACAAACTCAAGGTTTTCTTTCAACCGACGGTCGCTGAGGCCGAATAGCCCTAACAAAGCTGGAAGTGCGCTCACTCCGCCCATAATCTGGCCGAGAGTTTGGTTTCCTCCGGTAGTTGTGCCAGTGCTAGTAGTCGTTCCTCCTGGCATACCGAACGCCATCTGAGCGACCTGTTGAGCAAGCGTAAACGGCAGCATCTGTTGCGAAGAGAACTTCTGAACAGCTTCTGTAAGCTTCGCTTGCTCCTCCGCTCGTTGCTGCGAGCCCACAGCACTTACCACCTCTGCCGGTTTCGTCATACTGGCAAGAATATCTGGCGTCGCACTCAACCCCTGCATCATCTGAGCCAACGTACTTGCTTGTTGGCCACTTGCGGTCAAGTTATTTGCCGTGTTCGCGTTGACTCCGCTAATACCCTGACCGAACATAGTACCCAGCGCATTTAGCGTATTGCCCTGCTGAGTATTTGCAGCGTTAACACCTCCCAACATCGCGGTCAAGCCTTGGCCATAGCCTTCGCTGGCCATTTTCGAAACTACATCTCCGCTAGCCTGACTCAAGCCCTTCGATGCTAATCCCTCTGCTATTCCCTGTCGAGAGCCGCCAAACCCGCCCGCCGTGATCGCATCACCCGCAATTCCTGGCATGATCTGCGTGTTGTATTGATCCTGAAGCGGATGCAACGCCGCTGACATATACGATTGCAGATATGGATTGCTGTCAGCGTTGAGAATGTTTGGGTCCATCAACGTGCTGAGCGCCGGCTGGGTCGCAGCATTTCCTTGTTGAATCTGACCTGTAGTTCCTCCCATCATCGCAGCAATCATCTGCATAAGCTGGCTCTGACCAGCCTGAGCTTGCTGCCCGACTTGATTCACATTCCCCGCTTGGCCATTCTGAATATTGCTGATCTGCCCCGGAAGCTGGCTCGTAACGCTCTGCATGCCGCCCGCTGCCTGCAATGCCATCTGCTGAGCTTGTTGCTCGGCAGGAGTTTGATTCGCGATCGTGCTTCCCGGATACAGTTGCACCGCACCGGGTTTGAGTATGTCCGTTGCGATCGGAATCACTGGTTCCAGAAGCTTTCTTTGCTCCGGCGAAAGCTCTTGCGTCGTGGTTTGAGTAGTTGTGCCGCCGCCACCCATCAGTGTTTCCTTTCACTTCCAGGAATGTTCGTAGGGTAAAGCTGCTTCACCATGACCACACTCTGTTTTGTGTAGCCCATGGGTACGCCTAGTCTCAACCAGGCATCGCGGCCTATAATTTCGGATCGCGAGCACCCATACATCGCGGCCCATTGTTCGATCTCTTTCACACAAGGCAAGATCGTCTTCGCATCACGTCCAGCTAAGAATATGCATTGGAGCTTTCGACATTTGGGATACTCAACAATGCTAGTCAGCCCGACAGCGAATATTTCACTCTTGTCGACTCCCACCCATAGCTGCATATCTCCCGTACGCACGTAATGCAGGATATCTTCCAACTCATAGTACATATCCCACCACGATCTAGCCTTTTCGAACAGTGGAACACACTTAGGCCAGATAGTATCCAACACATCGAGCGTAATCATCGTGATAACGCCGTTGATAACCCTGTGATAACCGACAGGAGAAATGTTCACGTTTGTCATCTGATGTTCGCTTTCAAAGCTGCGATGAACTGATCCATCGTGTATTGCGGGAGCGCGGCTTTCACGCGCAGTTTGTTTATCTCCTGGAATGTCACTAAGCCCAGCGCACGCACTATACTTCCAGGTTGAGCAAGTGCGTCGTTGATCTCTGCAAGATCGATCGCATTCAAATTCGGAAGCGGGGGTGGAACATATGGTTGAATATCATTTCTATCCTTGATCTCTTGATACAGTTCCCGTCCAAACTCTTCTACATCATCTGGATCAGCACTGTAGGGAATCCAACCTAAAACTGGATGATTGTACTCACAATCAATCGTATTGCGAAGAGTATAGCGAAGATTTCTAACCTCGAACGCCATTATGCTATCCTTTGGAATAGTGTCAATACACCATTAGTAGAAACAGCTGTATTATACCGCCCCAATGCTCGCCAGGTTCCTGCCAGCACACTTCCACCTTTAGTGCGACTCTGAGTTCCGCCATTACCATCATCGCCAATACTACCCGCAAAAACACTAGCCGGTTGAATTAAATTACCAGCATAATTCCCGTTCTCAATTATATTTGTACCACCAAAAGAGCTTGGTACAATATAGCCAAATATATAGCTTCCAACGGCGCCATAAGCGGGAATCAAAGCTGAAATCGCGTTCGCTACTGTTACCGGCCGCATGTAGTTATCAGTGCCAACTCCGCCATTTGCATTTATGCCGATAAGATGTGTTCCATTCCAGCCAAGTCCTGTCCATTCTGTACGATGTAATCGCGCTGTTAAATCCGCTGCTCCATCGCGTGCAGAAATAGTATTAGCAGTCGCCGCAGTTGTTGATTGCAATCCGTCAAGTACATCCGCATCGAGACCGCTTCCAGTACCATCATTTCCCGTAGTCCAAACCTGATCTCCAAATATGTATCCAATATTATTGACAGAATCTAATATTACAGGATAAGGAGCTTCATGCGCACCATCACCATTACGATCCACAAGTATATAAAAATTATTACTATTCGCGTGTACTAAATAATCATGTGCTAGAGCGTCTGTATCTGTAAAATTAATCGTCGGTGCGTTACCTGATATTGTAACGTTAGCTGTAAATGTCTGAAGCGCACTCCAAGTATTCGCAATGGTCGTAATAGCAGCTTTGATATTTGCCCAAGTCACCCGCTTCCAAACAAAACTAGCAGCGCTATCCGCTATACCTAATTCATCAGCATTAACCGGAGTTACTTTAGCTGCTTGTAAGTGAACTGCGGGATCAAAATCTATATTCGCCTCCAAATTCACACTTGCTTTGAACGCAGCTTCGTTCGCATATGTAAGGAAATTCCTGCCATACGCTTGCGTCACGAGTACACTGATCGCATCTAAATCCGCATCGTGCGGTTGATAGTCAAACGCATCAACAACTTCATCGCCACCAATAAATGTGTTACTGATCCGCATGAGTTCACGGTTCAAGTACTCAGCAAGTACTGGATCAATACTTAACGGAATCGGTTCTGGCGTATAAGCAGGCATTTATAAGTTCCCTAGAGGCTCAATTTCCATATTGTAGCCTTCGAATTTCCAAACTCCGGCAATGTCGGACTGAACGCGGACTGAAATAAACCTCCCATTGACGGTAAAGTCCAGATACTTATCCACTCCTGGAGTGAACGTCTGCGCAACGTCCCAAATTATCGGAGTCGATTCGTCTACGTACTCACGCGCACCTAGCTGTATCTGAACAGGACTTCCCTCAATATGAGGCCAAATTCTCTTCGCGAGCTTTCGCATTTCGAAATCAGCTTTGAGCGATCCATCAGGATTTTGACCTCCGATAGCCAAATCCGTCCGTTCAACATACGCAGAATACTCTCCTCCAACATATTGCTGACTAACTTCTAGTTGAAGCATCATACTTGATTCTAAAGGAGCGCTTAATATACTAGGCACCGCTGCTAGTATATCAAAATTCGCCGGACGGAAATTCGCTGCGTCCCAAATAGTTGTATCTGTATCCCAAGTTGTAGTGTCTAAATCCCAAGGATCACCGGAGTCGATAACCGGTCCAACAGCAGCCGAACTCAACGGTACTCCTAAATTACGATGCGAAACTGTGCCATCGGCCCAATTCCAAATCAGTGCGACGTTCGGAAATTCATTTCCAGTTTCGGGATAACAAAACCAAACTTCGGTGGTTTTCTCACGAGCAATAACAAAGCTTCTTTCGCCGGTAGTAGCATCGATATTCGCTGCGAGATACTTCTTCCATTTCTTATCTAGAACACTTGCTGAACTCTGCCCATCAAAAACAATCAAATCATCCGATGTCGCGAACACGTGCTTCTGGCCTTTATCGATCGTCGCAACACAATGCGCTCCGAGCATTCCGATTCCCCCTAGAATCTGGTACGTCCGCATAATTTGCGTTCCGCCAATGAACTGCATTCCCCACACAGCATTGTCTTTGTAGATAATCAGAATATCTCTAAGCGCCAGTGCTCCACGGATACCCCCCGGATATTCATCAACCAAATCTCTTTCACCTGCGAGATTATTCGGATCAGCTACGTCCCAAGTTGTCGGCATCGAACCAGGATCAGCAGCATCGCTCCACAAAATCATATTAGGGTAAGTATTCCCACCCCGCGAGATATACATTGCGACTAAAAAGTTCTTGAACGGCCGCATAACTCGTGCAACATACCCCACCGGCCAAGCAGGAAAATTAACCATACGATTAGTCAAACTGACTGTCGTCCAAGCTTGAGGGATATCCTTCCCATTCGTCAAAACCGGAATCCCCTGAAACATTCCCCCGTCCCACAAACGATTATAATCGAGTTGAGCGTAATTCCCACTCAATCGAGTGATATCTGCGTGTTGACCTCCGTTTGTGGCGGATAAATTATTATTACCCGCATAAATCCAAAACACGTTTGTTGGAGTATACGCCAACTGTACATAATACACACGTGTTAGATTTCCCGCATATTTCTGAATCTGTCCATCGCGCCGCGTGACTTTGCCGTCACGGAATATCACATTCTCTCCATCACTCCAGGTCAGCGGCGGCAACTCATGCGGCGCGATATCTTTAACGATGCCTGCTTCACCAGCCATATAAAACGGAAGATTAGGCATAGTTTCACTCTCTTTAAAGTTATCTCGGAGTACGATCTATATTCTCAAGGCGCTTTAGTGAATCATTTGCAAGCGCAACCTGAGTATTTAACACCGCCAACTGCCCGCGAATCTCGGTGAACTGATTACCGTAGGATTCGACCACGCGGCTCGTACGAACATCGCTATTGTCAATTCCCTTTTCGGCATTCGTCAACCGATAATCTATACTCTCAAGTTTCGACGCAATTTTATTGATAGTGTCGGCAATTCCATCGAGGCGAACATTATAAGCTGAACGCGACGCTGAGGATTCTGCTTTCAACGTCGCGTGAAGTTCCTCGTGATTCGCCTGCCAATTTTCCGTCGCGGTCTGTTTGTACTGCACACTCGACCACGTTGCGATCACAGTCGCAAACATGCTCAAAAACCCTACAACCGCAACTATCGTGTTGAGATTGACCTGATCTTTCTTGAATATCGTATTTTCATGGAGTGTCATGACAAAACGCCTTTCTCTTTGCGTTGTTGTCTCTGATCCCGGCGACAGTTAAAGTTGTGTCAAACTGACTGTCATAAGACAGTTGAACCCAAATGGAACAAACGTCACTTACTACTGTCTGCTCCAGTTTCTTTACGGCCGGTTGCACGGTCGTTTGGGTCAAGTTCGTCTGACACGCCACTAGCAGCACGAGCATCAGCAATGCGCTTATTCCAACGCATGAGAAATTCCGCTTCGAATGCAGCCAGGACTTCCGTTGTTGTCGCTTCCCGAATTCTTCCGTCACGGATCATCTCCAAGATCAGAGGAATTATCTTGAGTATACTAGCGATAAGCAAGAGATAAGTTGACATGACAATCAATCTCCGCAGGAAAGCGGGAGCATTTGCGCTCCCGGCAATCTCGATCGTCAAGTGTTGCTAGTTTGCTGGTTCTTCGTCTTCCCGGTCGGAACCGGCGAACCTTCCTTCCCGCGCGAGCGAGCGATCCGGTCTTGTTCTTCCAACGTCAGCACCGGTCCGCCGATCGTGAGCCCATCAGGGATCGAGCCTTTCGCTTCACCAGGAAGCGGTTCGAACTCCGGCCGGGCACCTTCGAACGAAGCTTCTTCACCAGCGCGAGCCGCTTGGATCACGTCGTCATGACGCTCCTGCATCTTCTCGCGATGGTCCTGAATTTCTTGCGTCTGCGTCTGCTCTTCTTCCGGCCGACGTTCTGCCGCAGTCAGCGGAAGAGTTTCGGTATTGGTCGTCGGCGTTGTCGGAGCAGTCGTGGTCGCACCAGTCGCACCAGTCGTAGCTTTTGTATCAGGCATTTCAAATACTCCTATTGTTAGAAGAGCAGACAAGCAGTCTACTCGGCGTCTGTGTCGTCGCCGGCAGGCGGAGGTTCCGGAGTTGTTTCCGGCTCTTCTTCTGGCGCCGGTTCCGTTGGCGGAGTCGAAGGCGAAGTGTTCGCCGCAACTGCCGCCGCCAGGCCATCCGTCGAAGTCCGCAATTCCGCCGCAAGCGCACGGACTTCTTCCGGATCATCTGCGGCTTGTTCGATCTGCGAGGCGAGACTGGCGATCAGCGTCTGCACGCCCTGAGTCACAGTGGTATTCCGCTGAACTTGCGCACGCAGTTCGTCGATCGCGTCCTGAGTTTCTTTAGTCATTCTGAAAATCCTTTCGGTTAGGCGCAAAATGCGCTTGAGTATAAAACGTTTTCGGAAGTCTCTGAAATTCTCTTTTTTCGTCACCTCCTATCCTCCTCTGGGTTGAATTAAACTGCGAGTGCTATGCCGGTTTAACAGGCGTAGTGATTCCCGCCTGTTCCTGACTCGACGCCGGAACTGGAACCTTCGCCGCTGCCGACGCAACAATATTCTTGTCGGTACGCGACCAAAGTGCCCAGGCCGAGCCAATCAGAACCGAAATCGCTCCGGCAATCTGAATCATAGTTTCGTTGTCCACCCAACCTTTGCCGACGATGAACCCGCCGACAGCGAGCAGGATTTGACGAACAATCGAAGCAATCTGTTCCATATTCATGACTGCTCTCCTTCACGCTTCGTTGATAGAAAGTTTCCCTCCGATCATAGAAGGAAGCTTGATCGCTGTCGGAAGCGCAACCGACAACGGCCACCGGGCGGAAAGTAGTCTATCTTGTGCAATACTCGTAATACTGACAGAATTCGACTGATTGCCGCCGAGGATATAGAAAAGTCCTTTCGCCTGGCCAACCAGAAACGCAACATGGCCTTGAATTCCATGATCGCGATCTCCTCGATAAAACGCTCCAACTGCGGCGAATGTCGGTTTGACTTGTTGACCGAATCGTTCCCAGTTCCGCGCGAGATACGGATTGGTAGGCAAGTTCTCATTCGGCAATGTGAGCGCGATACAGGTCTCAACGAAATCCCCACACCACGGAATCATAGCAGGATCACCGATCGTGCCGCCATCGGACTTCAAGAACTTTCGAAGCTCCGCGTTATCGTTGTGTTCATTGAGTCCCTTCTTCGTAATTGCCAAGTCTAGCCAGGGATACGAAAGGAGTTTATCAACCGGCTCCGTCACAAGTTCCGAATGTCCTTTGAAGAGCACGGCGATCGTCCGTGGTCCTGGAATTCCGTCAACTACCAGCGGAGGATTCTGAATTTGAAATGCCTTCACGGCCGCAATTGTTCGGCGCCCGATCAGCCCATCGATCGGCCCAGGATCGAATCCTTGGGTCTTCAACATCGTCTGTATTTGCTTGAGCGTCATCATGGCGTTTCACTCCTTGGAAACATTTCACTAATCGCAAGCGCAAGCTGGTTCGGATTGTTCGCCTTCATCATCTCGTTGCGGAAACTCTCCACCGCCGCACCGGTTTGTCGCTGCATTTGGGAATTCTCCACGAGCAAAGTCGGTATCCACCGAATCGCACATCCCCAATCTTCGATGGGCTTACCGGTATTCGTGTCAGTTCCGACAAGCTTAATGAACCACGAACACTTCAGTTGCAAACACTCTCCTTGAATGAGAGGGCAGTAAGTTTCACTTGGTTGAATCTGTACCATATAATTATCTCCTCAGAGTCTTAAGTCTTCGTACATATAATACAATCCACGTACTGAACCGCAAGATCGATATTCGTACCCGTGAACGTATGTGTGTGAGTAGTATTCGATCCCACCGCACCAGTCTCACCGAATATTGTCGTGTTGTGAGAATGTGCTGCACTACGTCCTGCCGTATTACCAACAACGTTATGTGCGTGACTTCCCGCAAATTGAGTAGTATTACCACAATCGGTTCTATTACCGTTTCCCCAAACGGCAACTGCGCCGGTACCTCCAGTCGCTGTATTACCGTTAAGAAAATGTTGGTGGTTCCCTTGAACATCTGTTACGATATTCACACCATGCGTGTGGTCGGCGCTTTCACCACCTGAAACAAAAGTACCATTTTGAGTATGTGTGTGGGATGGCAAATTGGCGAGAGTGATCGCGGTGCCCGAATTACTACCTGTCACCGCTTTACTCATAAACGCGGTGGTGAACGCAACTGTGCCGCCGCTACCTGCGGCTCCACTCACGATCCTGAGTGCTTTGTCGTTATGCACAACGTCCTTCGTCCACCCTGCCGGAGCCGCTGTTTGCACGAATAGCATTTTGGTGCCAACTGGAAGTGTGACAACTTGTGGATCGTTCAACTGAGTGTGCGTCTTCGTCATGGCGCCGGTTATATTTGGGAACGTAGCTTTCAACGCCGCTTTGATCAATCGAATATGATCATCACCCTGCGCTTTTGTATCAGTCGCTCCAACTGGATTGGTGATGACTAAATCACTGATATACGTTCCGACTTCGAGTGCCATCAATCTTCTCCGCCAATGACCGGCTTCCCGCCGTCTTCGTCCTGAGCAGTTGACATCTGGTTAAGCTTTTCAGTCCCTGCCGCAGCCATAGCACCGAACAGAGTCTGCGCGTTTTGGTCGCGAATACTGCTCGCGACGATAAATCCTGCCCGACCGATCATCAAACCAGGAAGATACTTCAGCCATAGATTCTCAACGTTTGCGGTAAGCGCCACGTCCTTCGCATAGTACGTGAAAGTAACCGGATAAACATCCGTGGGAACTGGATACATCTGAAACACTTCACCGATTTCAGCATAACCTTTCGGCGACTCATATCCAGTGAACCGATTGCGAAGAAGAGTAAGCGGCCCGCTTACGAGCTTGACAATCGACTCTCCGACAAGTAACGAAATCGGGTCTTCGTGCCAGAGCCGAATATAATCATTCGGTCGTGGCAACACATCACTTCCGATCGAAGTTGAGAGCGAGACGTCCACTTTTCTTAAAAACCACGGCAGAGTCGCCTCACTCTCAAGCTCATTCTGCGCGAAACGAAGCGAGCGTTCGATTGGATCAATCAAATCCTTTCGAAATCCGAGCATGTCTTGGATTTGCTGTCTCGCTTCATCCCGTGTCATTTCAGTCTCCTCCGCTCAAGTCGATGCTGTCTTCTTCATCGTCTGTATCATCCGACAGTGAACGGATTCCTTTCTCCTGAGCGGAGCTAATGATCGAAATCTTCCGAGTATCGACCCTAAGATGCAGCGAAGGTTGACCGCCCATTGGCGGAATGCTCAGATTGCCAACAACGCCGCAAACTGTAACTTCCACGTACTGGCCGATCTTGAGCCTCTTAATGTCGCTCTCACTGATATCGAACCGTTGAGTATCGATCTCGCGATCACTTCCACTCGCGCTATCCATATCGCTGATTTCAATCACGGAACTCATGCTCAGTATCCCTTCTTGCCGCCCTTCGAGGACTTATCGTCCTTGCCGCCCTTTCCGCCCTTGCCGAAAGGATTGCCCTTCCCGCCTTTGCTTGACTTGGCCATACAACTCACCTCCTTCCTTATAATTTGGGAAATGCTGGCGGGAGCAAGACTCCCAAGAACCCCCGCCAGCTAGCGGTATGTGGAATAATGCGGCTAGTTTTGATTGACTAAGCCGGCACTCCCTGATCCATGCCGCCGATCCATCCGAGCGTCAGGCCACCGTGCCAGACTTCCAGTCCAGCCTCCGTCTGCCAATAGCCCTTCTTCGTATCCTCATCAGGAAGCTGCACGTTGTCCTTGAACTTCGTGTCGCGATTCCGCATCGGGCGCCACTTGAGCGCCGAGAAATCCATAATGAGCATGGAATTCCGATACATCGCGTGGCGGTTCATGAGCGGATGAGACTTCATGAGAATCCTGCCCTGCGGCAGAATCACCTCAGTGAAGTTCATCCCCCAGGCAGTCGCCTTCGCATCGTAGTTGATCCGAAGAGCAGTCTGCCCGACCGAGTTCACCATGCGATAGTTGAGTGCGTTGAGCACGCCGTTGCCAACGAAGGCAATCCGCGTGTCGCCCGCTTCCGTATCGAAGTCGAACACCGGCGAGATCGCATTGATGAAATCGTTCAGATTATACGGAGCAGTAAACACTTTCGTATTCTGCGCCGCGATAAACTTCCGGATACCATCAAACGTCCGTTGAGGCTTTCCATTCGCCCCAACGACTTCCGACTTCTGGCCGAAAAGCAGAGACATCTCGATCGCGCGAGCGTGGTCGAACGCCTTCCGCTTCTTGTCGTTCTTGACCGGATCGCCGGTACGGAGCTTCGTCTCCGTCGCAGTGCCGGTAAGTTCATACGTATCCTTGAAGATCTGCGTATAGTTTGAGTACTTGACAGGATTTCTGCTGTTGGACAGCGGCGCCCGCGTTCCTTCAGCGTAGCTCGAGCCGATCAGCAGCAAGAACACATCGTCGGCGATGTTGGCGGCTGTAGTGCCAGCGGTTCCACGAACAACCGTGAAAGTCGTCGCACTTGCCACACTCACCACACGCATGATCTCCGGCGCAAACACAGCAGCATCCGCTGCCGGCTCCACCATCAGCTGATCACCTTCCTTCAAGTGAGTAGCAGTGCCCCAATTGAGAGTGGGGTTCGCCACATCCGGATCGGCCGAGTTGACAACGACAGTAGTCGCCGCCGCCAGAATCGCGCCGTTGATCTGCAAGCGGACGATATCGTTAGGCTCCGTCCACCAAGCAAATTCCGGATCGTCAGTGCTTTCTTTGCCAATCCGGGCTGAAAGCGCAAAGATCGGCGTCATTCCATTCGGGTTCCTCCAGAGAATCAATTCCCTGAAGTTCTTAGGGCGCTCATCGGCGCTCCAGTCACCAGTGCCTCTCAGGCCAGCAACTGCCATTTTAATCTCCTATGTCTAATCTTCGTCCATAACTTCCTCAAAATCAGAGGTAAGTTGGTCGAAGACATTGCGGGGTTCAGCTTTCGGAGGCGCTCCCGCTGGAGAAACTGCCGCAGGTCTGAACGGAGCCGCGCGTGCTGCTTGCGCTTGCGCTGCATTTCCATTCGGCTTCGCTGCCGGAGTCTGAGCCGGCGGCTGCATCCGCAACGCAACCATCGTTTGAGCGCCGACTTCGTTAATGAAGTCTTCAACACTCGCATTCGGGTTGAGATTGCGATAAACCTGCCCGATCCGAACAACCGTCGCATGATGGTTGCGCAAATCCGGCCACGCTTCGTAGAACTTATCTTCCGTTTTGGTGCTGCGAGTCGATTGTTCGTTAACCTGCCTCACCATCTGCGGCATATACTGAACTACTTGCGAGAGCGTCGCAGTAACTGCATCGAGATATACCTTCGACATAATTTTCGGGATGAACTCGCCAGGGTTCTCATCCAATTGATCCAATTCCTCCTGAGTCAGTTTGTAATGGTGAGTCGCCAGCAGCCCTTCCGTCTGCCCTCTCCATGTGCGATAGTCGCCTTGAACTTCCTCAGCAGTCCGAGCAGGAACTTGCGTAACTGTCTCCTCGACAGGCGCTGTCTCCGCGCTCGGAATCGTCGTCGCCGGCTGTGTAGGTTTCTGCTCAGTAGTCTGTGCTGGCGGAACAACCGGAGTCTGCACAGGGGGAACCTGCGGGACAACCGGGTTTCCGTTTGCATCAAGCTGCGGAACAGTGCTGGCCTCACGGCTCTGAGCAGGAGTCGGCGTCGTGCCACCTTCCGCTGGAGTCTGTTTTACAGGCTTACCTTCCTCGAACGGGTCTTCGCCGAGGTCTTCCTCATCCGAGTCAAAATCATCGATGAAATCGCTCTGGACTTTCGCAGCCGCCGTTTGCTCTGCCGTATCAGGCTGGCTATTAGGGCGCTGATCTTCCTCTTCCTGCGAAGTCGGTGTTGTCGTAGTCGTCGTCGAGTTCGAAGCTGGTTCTTCCGGCGTTTCCGGCCCCGGCGTCTGGTTTGGTTTCTTGGCCATGTACATTCTCCTCTTGAATACGAGCACTATCAATGCTCGACTGCGCATAATCTATAAGGACTTGCGGATAGTCCAGTGCTACTTTCAACCCCGCTAACTCACCAGCAATGTACGTCTTCTTGATAACGTCATCGGCCCCCAACGGCATCGTGAGCATTTCGAGGAACCGTCTATCAATCTGTGCCTGGAGTTCGCTGGCAAGCGTCTTCCAATCCGTGGAGTCCAATAGTCTGACCATTGAGCTCTTCTGTAAGCGAGCTTGAGCAAGAAGCTTTTCCCGTTCATGGTTGATTTCTTCCTGATCCATTTCTATTCACCCCGTTTCAGCCTGTTGCGCCCAAATTCGGTATCTGTCTCGGCTCAGCCAAGTTTTGCGGGCCTTTCGGAATAGGCACGATATTCCCTGCCTGTTCTTGCTGGCCCGCAACTCCTGGTGCCATGACATTCGTCTTGATCTTAAACTGGTTGATGTTTTTCAACCCTGCCAGTTGCGCAACCCAGGCGAACATCTTAATGAGATCGTATCCAGCAGCTACTTCCGGCATCTGTTTGAGACTAGCGAATATCTCCTTCCAAAGATTGGCCTGTGCGAAGCGATCAATAGGAAGAACGCCGTCCACTGGAACAAAGTCATAAAAACCTCCTATTTCATCCGGAGAGACGTTGATAAACTTCTCTCCTGCGTCAGCGGCAAGATCGCCGACAAGTCGGAACTTCATAGAGCTGTCATAATATTGCTGACTGTTCTGCACGAACATTTGCCCCATGGGGCTCCATCCCATAGCGGAGAAGAACTCCGCATTTGTCTTTAGTCGATTAACTCCGAAAGTTGAAGCTGAGCGGACTTCGGTAGCTGTTTTTCTCCCTGATCCTTGAAGCACTCCCATAAGCTGATCATTGACACCGACCGCTCGCTGACCGATTTCAAGCATTGTCTGCATGTCGCGAATATGGGACTGCGTAACGTCCGTGGCTTGAATTTGAGCATAGGCGTCATTCGGGTTTGTTCCATATCCAGCGGGTTTAAGCCGGACGACTCCGCCAGGTTGAGGATCGAGCATGTCAAGCATTGTGATCCGCGAGGGATCGACAATATACTGACCATTGAGAATTTTCCGGACGTTGTAGAAATGGGAGTTTATCAACCAGTCGATGGTATTCTGAACAGGCTCCAGAATCTCGGGCATCCCACGTGTGACGACGCTATAGCTTTCGGGTTCGAGTTCGATAACATTGAACGGGAACTTGTCATGGTTCGCACCTAAAGGCTGCGCTCCGATCACCACAGTAAATTTAGCATCTGTCGTAAACACCCACTTCTCAGGCATATCACTTTCGCCGAGTCTCCACTCACTAGGAATGATCTCGATATAGCACTCGATGATCGGAATGATCTGGTTCTCGCCCTTGTCTTGCTTGCCTTTGTTATTCTCGAGCGCAAACGAAGTAGTCTGGTCGGTATTGAGAAACGCACTCGACCCATTCTCGTCATGTTGGCCCGCGACTCGGCCCGGCTTAACCAAATCGATGTTCGTATAATAACCTTGCTCTTTGCGCTTCAGGACTTGGTTCCAGCCAAGTTTCCGCGCCACTGCTGCAAACTCTCCCTGCTGGAAGTCCGCTATCGTCACTCGCGGATCAGGATAGAAATCGAACGGACGGATGTTATAAATTTTATTTCCGTTGTAGCCCTTGACTCTGCGAGTGGTTTTCACCTTCTTCATATTCCCGGTCTTTAACAGCCCCAGAAACATTTCCTCTCGCTCTACTATTTCACTGACGTTCGAGAACTGCTCATCCCAATAGTTCCCGATTATGCCAACGCCGTATTTCCCGACGTCGTATAACCAGCAATACCACGGCACCATCATCTCTCCGACTTGGACCTGATAGTCCATCATTGCTTCGAGAGCTTGGATTTGGTTCTCACTCTCACCATGCCTGCCGGCGAACTGCATGACAGGCGAGCGAGACATGAAGACCGTGGTCCAATAAGTATGCGAGGCCATCAAGACTCCGTATGAGTATGGCACATGGATCGTCGTATAGATCGGCACCCCGTCTTTCCGCTCATTCTTTTTGAGCTTGTCGATATCTCGCTCGTGAATATATCCAACCGCTTTGTCTTCGGCCTCCCGCCACTTCTCATGCTTCTGATCGTACAGGTTCTTGCTTGACTGCACACGCTCACGAACCGCTTCGAGAATCTTCTTCTCGAGCGATCCTTTCGGCTTGACGTCTAGTGTTAAGCTAGGCATCAGGGAGCTCCTCGATAATCACTCAATCTCTTAACAGTTTTCTCTTCTTCTTTGAGCATGTTCTCGATGCTCGCTTCTTCGGAAGTGTCTTCGTACATCACGCCTTGGAGAGCGGAACAGCAAATAGCCACAGTCTCGAGTACGTCCTCGTGCTGGACGTCGGGGTATTCCGTAAACTGTTGAATGAAATCCCCGTGCTCGACCTTGCAGAATAAATGCCCATTAGACGCGACTCCACTCAACCCATCCACGATCTTCGTGTATTTGCTTCTCTTGTCGCTGTTCTCATGTATCACGAAATACTGACGCTCGGCTTCCATCGCCCGGCGTAACAACCAAGCGAGAGTCCTCTGATACGCGATGGTCTCAACGATGATCTTCTGCGGCCGCCACTTTCTCGCAAGCCGAAAGAACTCCATAATGGTCCAGCTCGGATCATGACCGGTTTTAACCGCGTACTCGAGCAGATAGAAATCCTGCTTATAGCGTCCGACAACCGTCAGCGCTTCCGAATCTTTACCCTTCAGCCCCTTCGCTAGCTCCACCTCACTCGGCGGCGGAACCGGATCGATCGCCATAACGATCTGCATCTCGTTGCGCGGAGGCGACAGATCATAGTAATTCAACCACCGCGCTAGGAATGTTGAAGTCTCCTGTGAGATGATCTTACATTCTTTCTCTCGTGTAAATATCGAGAGTTGATTGCGACTAATCGCTGCTTGCTTTTCTCCCCGCACTTCGAGCGTCGGGTGCCGAATCTCCCAAGCACTTTCTTGTTCAGCAAGCTGAAGATTTTCAGTTTCTGGAGTCCAGATACCGAACCTCGCACTATCCCACTCCGAATCTTTAAGAGATTTCATCGACACGTCATCGCTGTTATGCGGAGTCTGAAGCATAACCATCTTGGCGTCGGGGTTTTCGCTTCTTGGAGTCAATGATTCTTTGAGAGCACCATACACCAAGTCTTCGGTTTTCTTTCGCTGGACTGGAGTCGACGTGTTTTCCTCATCGAGTATATCATCGAGGATAATTAAGTCCGGGCGATAATCATCGATGTTCACTCCGCGAACACTACCCGTCACGCCTAGCGCAAGTATCGTAATCGGATACTCATCGATGCCGTGGATAATCTCACACTCGACATCTTGCCACTTCGATCCAGGACGAAGCTGGAATGTTTCGGCGAACCTGCGATTATATTCAATCTGCTTGCGCAACCACTTAACGGAATGTATCGCATGCTCCTGGGATTTACCGACCCAGAGAACAGTATGAGAATACCCATAAGCGATTCGCTTTGCGCCAAACACTCGACAGATGGAAGTCTTCGCCCCGCCACGAAAAACTTGGAGACTTACTAACCGCGACGTGGAGTCTAATTTCTCCCAAATCTTCCCGTGGAACATCGGCGAGGATTGTCGCATAGTCTTCGGAAAGAAAGTCTCGGCGAAGAACATCGAGTCCACTGCGCCAAGCTCAACCATCTCCTGCGGGGTCAGCAATACCTGCTGATCTCCGGGATAGACGAGTTTGCGTTCCACTTGCAACATTTACTCGCCTTTCACTTTCTATAAGCATCAGCAGTTTGCTAAGTCCTGGCGAGAACTTTCACAAACTCTCAACCCAGAGGAGGAGAACTGTTTGTCGGCCGAGTCGCTGATGCAGGAGAGCTTCCACTTTTCGCCTTGTCGTAGCGAGGATTCCAAATATGGATTCCGAACTTCCCCGCTTCCGCTTGGAGCATATTTGGTTCGAAGTAAAACCTCTCTGGGAACTGAACATGTGGATCGTGCCAAAGAACCAACTCGATCGCCGCGATTTCGTATTGAGGAAACATAAAACGAAGCACTGGTTCATACAGCAATCTGACTTGCTCGTACGCTTCCAAGCAATGTTGGAGTTTTATCTCGATAATAGTCAGCTTCATCAACTCATCATCGAACAGAACATGATCCGGTTGACAGTACCGGACGAAATCCGGCGCGTCGGTGTCGCTTCTAAACACTAACCACGGAGCGGGGAGTGATCTCAGCTTCGGATTCAGTTTCATTCCCAAATCAACTATCTGCTTCAAGTGATTTTGCGCCTTCGACTCGTATCTCAACCCGGCTTTGCGCGATTCACTCATTTTGCTTGGCCGTATAAACGAAGGAGCGTGAGAAGCGAGCTTCGCCTCGACCACTTTCCCCGCAGGAATCGTCTTGTTCCGCTTCATCGAGTCACTTTTCCTTTCATAGCGTCACTAAAAAGCTCGAGCACCGTCTGATCCGCCGGATTTCCGAACCTTTTCGGCGGAATATTGTCTATCACCTGAATTTTCCGCGGAGGATCAGGAGATTTTGCGAGAATCTCGCCCTCCGAGAGGTCAAGCTCATGGCGAACTGACTGATTCTCGGAGGGCGATACCTCACTCGACGGAATTTCCCGCGAAGCGTCGCGGTCTTCGCGGTCCCGAAGTCCACCCAAGAGCGCGGTCTGCTCAATCGTAGCGGATTCGAGTGAGGAACTGGGCGTAGTATGCTCACCGAGTTGCATACGCGCACGAGCATCCCGCGCACGAGCGAGAGTCTCACGATCCACAACGATCATGTTGTTGTTCGTGATGGTCTGAGCGTTCTGCCCCGCACGCGGCGACTCCCGCATTCCGAACCCCAGCGACCGCAGCGCAGTTTCGCTCACCTCGCGCAGGGTGCTGAGGCCGATCGACTCGCCTTCCCGTTCCAACTTCTGCGTCATTGTCTCCAGCGCGACTTCCGCCAACGCCTCCACTCTCTGCACGAGGCTGACACTGACAGCACTCGAATGATTCTCTCTTCGCTTCTCCCAGGCGTCCTTAAACGCATCGGAGTTCTTAACGACACTCAACCACGACATGCTAACCCCGAAGTACTCCGAGGTCTCTTTCAACCCCGCACGTGGCTGCGCGAGCATAAAATCCATCAGCTCTTCATGCCAAGCTTTCACGCTTTGAATCTGATCGCTCTGCGCCATGGAGTTTTCTCTTTAAGTGTGTCGACTTCCAACGATAAAGTGTGTCGTCTTGCCGTCGATCTTACGAGCATTGCATCTGCTAGTCAATATATAATGCATGGATCACTGGAAGGTTGCGCCTTCGGCGGATTAAGTGTGTCGTTCCAGCTAACTGCATAGGTTTTCCGAAAGGTAGTACGTGGGCGTTTCCCGCCGTCCGCCTGGGGGTGGCGCTGGGTACCTACTCCCATGCGAGCACGCTGCTCCCGAGGCAAGCATAGAGCATGTATAGTCAGGCCCATACTATCAGCCAGGCCCATTAGTCTAGGGTTCAGCCGAACACGTCTATACTTAGTCTAGTGTTTTCTAGCAATCTCTAGTTTATCTAGATTTGACGTTGACGGCCCTATTGGTTCCGCAAAACCTCCTGACCCAAAGCTAAATTACCTTTCAGCTATACTGTTGAGCATATGTATTTAATGGGAGTAGACGATAATACATTGTGTCGTACTTGGTTCGTTCTCTTTTGTTTTTTTTTTTTTCCTAACTACTGAAATACAAATATACAATACTCGCAAACACTAACCAGAAAAGCAATCAACACATAGGGTCAGGAGAAAATCCAAAAGCAATAGGGCCATAGCTTCACTTTCTAGATAAACTAGAGAACGCTAGAGAATGCTAGTCAAACACTAGACCCATTGCGATCTAACCTAGATCACGCTAGACTAACCAAGTAAACGACACACTTTATCCAGGAGAAACTCCCATGGCGAAAGTATTACGAGACTTGATTATCGCGGCGGCAAGCAAACCTAGAGAATTCCCGTTCGCTTCATTGAAAGAGGCGATAAGGCTCCGGCAACAAATCTATGGCGAAAGAACACAAATTCTCAAAACAGAAAAGACTAACAAGATAGACTTGGCAGGAATTAAAGCTGAAAGAGAAATCGAGGTGCGAATAGTTGACAAAGATGGCTTGCCTATCGCGTTCAATGCAAAAGACTTTAAAGAGAAGCGGGAAGCGGGAATGTTTGAACCTTGTACTTTGATTGTACAACCCAAAGCGCAAGGCTTTGCGAGCATGATCAATGCGGCTTTAGCTGAAGAGGCAAGTCAAGGGACGTTACAAAGCCAGAAAGAGGAAAGCGCGGCAATGGCAAGCTATCGCGCGCCTGACGTGCCAGAGTCATCTAAGCTACCGACTAGCGGTCTGGGGTCAATGCCGCATGATCCAACGCCAAACGCGATGGAGATATTCAAGCGAGGTATGAAAAAAGATTGATAAAAGACTGATAGTCGCTGTTCGCCCCATACAAGCCCGCTGGACGCTTCCAGCACATTCAAGCCAGTTTCATAGCTGGAAGCGCCTCGCACGGTTTTCACTGTCTGTTCACGTGAACGCTCTTTCGCTAAAACTCGCGATTTGGTGAACACTGAAAGCGTAGCGCGAACGAAAAAACCCCACTAAGCCGGTTAAAGCCTAGTGGGGTTGATAGTCGAGAGTCTGTTAGAAGTCCGTCAAGCCGCTTTCAGTCGTCTTGCTGGCAGCTTCGCCCGCGACCTTCGCGCGTTCAGCTGCCTTTTCGGCCATGATGCGAGTCAAGTGCGCTTGCACCTTCGGGCTCGCCTTTGCCTTGTCGCGCTTGGACTCGTCCTTCAACGTTTCCTTGATGCGGGCAAAGCGTTCGTCATCGACGGACTCGCCTTCGTCGGTAAGTGTCGCCTTGATTGCGTCGGCAAGATCGCCGATACGCAAGCCGCCTTCGCGTTCGCTTGTCCAGACGTCGTTCAGGAGATTGTCGCGAGTCGCCTCGCATTCGTCGCGCATCTGCGCGGCATTGCCCTTCGCGGTGTTGTAAGACCGCTGAAGCTTGATGTTCAGCCCTTGGCAAACTGCCAGATGAGAAATCGCAGCGCTGATATCAGCGATCACGAGATCAACCGGGCTGTTCTCGAAACCGTCGAAAACGAAACGAACGATTTCAGTCTCCGCTGTCGGGCTCCGGGTTGTTTCGCCCTTGCTGTCGACATAAAGCGACTTGGAAGCATTGCGCTTCTTGTCGTCGGCGGCAGGAGTCGCAGTTGCGGCGATAGCAGTTGCCGACATGTTGCCGACAGTCTGTGTGTTCTTAGCCATGATAGAAATTCCTCTTAATGTTTGCGAATGGTGATAGTCGCCACGGCATTACCGGGCGGTTTAGTATCACAGATTCGCAGGTTCAAAGAACAGGCGGCGCACCACGCGCTTGGCCAAAAGTCAGCGGATAACCGCCTTGCCAACAGATATACGCGCGCAAGGCGCACATTGCAAGCCAGAGTTTGAAAATAATTGCATATCCCCAAAAGCGAGGTGTTCCCGAATGCACCTCGCTTTGTGCCAGGTACATTGATCGCTGGCTAGGATCGCCCGCGAATCGCCGCGCAATCGCCCCTGTCAGCCTTGCTAGGCAGTGCCACGCGCTAGGGCCATAGGATCATGCCGCCCGCGCGAAACACGCTTTAAAGGACGCATTATATATACGGCAATCGACACATTGAATTGTGCAGGTCGCCTTGCTTGTACCCTTGGACGCGTGGTATGATTTGGACGGGCAAACCGCCTAGGACAACCGTTGCTCTTTTCTACACGCATAGGTTGTGTCCTTACTCAATTGGTTGTGGAGCATCTATCATGGCAAGCGAACCTACAATCGGCCTAGCATCAAGCGGCAAACTGCGGCTTACGTTTTGGCGAGCGGATGTGGATAATCTTCCCGCACGGTCGCATAGCATCGAGTTGCCAAACAGCGAACGCGGTCTAGCGCTTCTCAACTGGATTTTATCCTCACGCGGTCGCGGACAAACACAACTCGGCCAAGACGGCAATCCTACTCAACATGTCATCGAGCAATGGCTTGCGAACAAGAAAGAAACCGACGCGATAACGAAGCGAGAGGATGATAAGCGCAAGGACGATGAAGTCCTGGCTTGTTTCTGAAAACCACTACTAGAGAAAATCCACAGGTCAAAAACTGGAGAAACGGAAATGGAAACTCAAAAGCAAATCGATCTCAAGAACATCACACGGAAGATAAAGGCTCTCCTGGCTAAAACTGTCGAGGCAGGCGCTTCCGAAGCTGAAGCTATGTCGGCTTTTACACTCGCTCACAAGTTGCTTGAAGCCCACCAGCTTTCACTGAGTGATTTGGACTTGCGAGAAGAAGGCACTCACCATGTCACTCAAACCCTGGATCACATCGCAATGCGGATGAGTGTTCGCGTTGGGCAGTATTGCGAGTGTAAAGTCTGGAAGAGTGAACTACGGCCGGTCTTTAAATACATCAAAGTCGGCAAGAAAGAAAAGAAAATCCCGGCCGGCGAAGAATACACCAAGATCAATTTCATCGGAATACGCTCGGATGCTGACTTCGCCGAGTGGCTGATGGCGGCGTTGACTAGCTATGTCAGCGGAAGAGAAATGAGCTATATGTTCGGAGACTTCTGCGGCACAGCACAAGACGCGGAAGACTTCACGACTGGCTGTATCGATCGGATCAATGCGCGGCTCAAGGAAGAAATCGATAAGCGGAAAGCGAACCGCTTGCAGTCAACGGGCCGTGATCTAGTCCCGCTCAAGAACGCAATGATTAACGAACGCTTTGCGACTCTTGGAATTTCGCTTATTAGCAATTCCGCTCAAAGCTTCCGCGTTATGAACCAAGATGCTTATGCGGATGGCAATCGCGCTGGCGACGGCGTTACTTTCAATCGGCCCGTTAGTCGCGATGAAGACCGGTCGCAACGTTTGCTCAAGTAAATGCAGCTTCCTATCGCTGGGGAGCACTTTCGCTGGCGATAGTGAGAAGTATTTAGAGGAGTAAATGAAAATGAATCGTGTTGTGAAAATAATGGGACAATGGTTTGCCTACGGGCGGACTCGTGTCCTCGGTCCATTCAATTTCGAACATCAAGCTTGGCGGGCTCTCAAAGAAGAAAAGGAAGATTGAAATGAAAACCTACGCTTACTCTCACTATCTATCACCCGAAGCTTCCCAGGCGCGGACTATGGCGCTTTTAGAACGCATCGAGACCGAGTGTCGCGCAAGCGGCGCAGCGGAATTCAACACGGATTTGTTCCGTCTCCCAAAACATTTACGGGATGAAGTGTATCGGAGACTATTATGCCCTTCGTGATCGGAATCCTCGTTCTCTTGCTCATTATCATCATGAGCGAAGAGTTTCCAATCTTCACAAGTCTACTTACTCTTGCATTACTAGGAGGGCTTTATCTTGCCTTATAATCGGATGCAATACGCTCACGAACGGCGCGAGTGGATAAAGCAGGTTGACGAGATGCTTCCGCAAATAGAAGCTCATGCTTCGACGCTTCAGATTGAAGCACAAATGCAGTGGGAGAACTGGCAAAAACTCCCTCTTGCTTATCAAGCAATGCCGTTCACACGGATGCTCATAAGAGACTGCTACGATGCAGCACGTGCTGAACTTATGCGCTGCATTTACTATAAAGCAATGCGGGAGGCAAACCGCGATGATTAAACCTCTTCTCGCTTATATTCTTCGATGGCAGAAGGCTCGAGCGCTCCGCCACTACGAGAACGGTTATTCAACTGTCTTATTGAACCGCTTTCTCTATCGCCATTCACTCGAGTTTATCTGGGAGAACATTTCTAATCTCGCAATGGCGGATGATACGGTATCAATCCCGAGTGGGATCGCGGAGCACTAGACGCTTACGTTCTTCTTCACGATATCGAAACTAATCCTAAATGGGAACAACAATGAGAAAGGTAATACTATGCGGCTATCTCCTGGTTCTATTATATCTGGGACTTTGCGTCTGGATGATTTACTCCGTGAATTTGCTCATGTTCTTGCACTCCACAAGCACGACGGCAACAAGGGAGTCATCGACGACGCGCTAGTCATGGCCAAGACGAATAGCTCTGCTTGGACGGATGAGCAGATTGATGACGCACAAATGCTCATCGACGCGCTTTCGAAGCGCCTGGATGATCTTTGTCCGAACGGATACTATTTCGGGGCGCATCCTAACGATGGCGCTGATTTCGGAGTTTGGGAACATGAAGACGCTTACGAAGGAGAGGGCAATGTGCAGATTCATCTCTAGTCTTCGCTTTCTCAAGAACTTCTTCGCAACGAAGCACTATATGTGCGTTCTGTGCGGAGCTTGCTCTAGCGACGCAAGCGATCTTTGCTTGCCAATTGAAAAGGAGTTTGAACAATGATCGAAACTCACGTTACCGTCACGCACAAGCTTCGCACTATTAAGGCTGGAGTTATATATCACGACGTGGATCGCTTCGGCAATCCGTTATTCATCGCAGAGCGTCACGCTTCTGGTGACGTATTTCCTTTCCATACTTATGGTGGTGCGTTGCTCTGGTGTCAACTCGATGGAATACTGCGAGGAAAATGAAAATGATCGAGAAACCCACTTACACTCAAGCTCAGCTTGAGGAACTACTCTCGTTCACTGGCGACGCGATTACAGAAGTGTTCGACCAACTCCTGAAGGGGAACTGGAAAGACGATCTCGGTCATCCGATCACTCTCAATCGCGCTATGTGTAACCTGAAGCCGGTTGTGATAGCGATCATGCGGTTCCGCCAAGAACATCTTGGCTACAAGAAAGTCATCTAGTCATGGCTCGACAACGTGGACGGCAACTCACTTGCGACGAACGGATTGATATGGTCGAGGAGTTTCTTCTCGGTAAATCCTCCGGCATTATCGCTCGTCGGAATCGAGTGTCGTCTGCGTATGTTCGGTGGTTGTCGATGGTTTATAAAAGAGGGAGTCACACTCATCTCTTCCCCTCTTCTACAAACCAACGGAGAACGGAGTTATACGTCCATGCCACTCACAATTGAGTTTCAATACATCAACCATCGCGGGGAGACTCGCGTGCGCACTGTCGATGTTGATTCGGTGGAATTCCACCACGCTCCCGGCTATGGCTACCAGCCTGGGTGGTTCGTTTCAGGATACGACCACGACAAGAACAATCGGCGGTCGTTCGCTCTGAATCGCATTGTGTTCCCTGACCACGGCGAAGGGAACAAAGTCTTTAAGCTCATCAACATGAAAGGAAACTAAAACAATGGCAATAGACACTACAGTCGTCCGAGTCGGAATCCTCGACCCCAATGGGCAAACTGCCCGTTTCAGTGTTTCTGTCTTCGGCATCCCGGTCCGCAAGTTCTATGAAATCGGGAGTGATGAGCCGCTAAGCGGAAGCGGGAGCATCAAGATCGCACTCGCGGATCAGAGGTGTCATATTCCTGGCCCAGATAAAAACTATTCTCTGCTCGAAATGGGATACAGACCTATATCTCCGTTCCATCTCGAACAGGTGCACCCTCATTCTCTCCAGCCGCCGGTACGTGAGCGGTTCATTCAAAGGAGTAAACTCGCAAATGACTTCGCTTAATAAAATCCCTGTGCCGGAGCTTGCTGTCTCTGGCAATGTCGGACTCGAAATCGCGGATGAGTATTTGAACCTCTTCCGGACAGCAAGCAACGAGCGGTTGATCATCAACCTGAAAACCATTGCTGAAGCGGAAACTCTCCGCTTTAAGCTGCATCATATTCGCAAACAGATGCGGAGGCACGCGCATCCATTGCTAGCGATAGCAGAACGTGTCACGTTCAAGGTTCAAGGCTCGACGCTCCTGGCTCAGCCGTCGACGGATGCGAAATACCGCGACGTGCTCGGTAAGGCCCTGGCAACCGCGCGCAAAGGAACCGGCCGTCAAGACAAGAAGGAGAAGCGAAATGCCAACGCCAGTAAAACAACTCCGTGAGTCGACTGCTATCAAGCAGTTCTTACTGGCGGGGAAAGCCGAGTTTACGCTTGTTTCTCGCAAGACTGACAAACACCTTGCTTTCCGAGTTCGATACATCGCTCATACTGCTCCTAGTCGATACTTTGTGAACGCCGGTATCGGCTGGGGATGTATCGGCACGCTCGAGGATTTGAAGTTCACTCCGCGCTATGGTATGGGAGAAGACTCGCAGTATATCCTCGCGTTCAAGTGGTGGCTCAAACACCTCGCTGACGAGCAGGTCGAAATCTGGCACGTTGGCAAATGCGGAATGTGCAATCGGCCGCTCACTGATCCGATCAGTATCGCTCGGGGCATCGGTCCCGAGTGCGCACAGAAACTGGCTAGTAAACAGGATGTAGCGGAGTTATTCGCATGATCAATATCGAAGATTTCGTTGAAACTCTTCTGTATGTGCTCCAGCTCGATGGTAAGGACCAACGAGTGCGGGATGCTTTGAAAACTCTCATGCGCGAAGTCATTGCGCAAGAGGAATACGACAACTCGCGCGATCGCTGGGAGGACTAGATGAAACTTGTCAATGATTTCGAGCAAGCGGCAGTGGAGTTGTCCTGGAAAGGATCACAACCACCGGAAGAACATCACTCGATCGAGCTTCGTTACCAACTCACCAAAAAGCGTCTGCTCGATGCGCTTCGTAAACCTGACCAACGGAAGGAGCAACAGAAATGATCTTTACGCATAAAGACTCCGACGGCGAAGTCTGCACGGCGGAGGGATTGCACATTCATCAGTGCTCGCAATGCCACTCCACTTGGTCGCATCCGCGTCCAGGGGATGATGTGAGCTACAAGCTCGCCCACACTTGTCCTAAACCAGGCTGCGGCAACACTCAGTACTGGAAGTCGGAGCTGAAGTATATTAAAGTGCTCGACTATCCCTGGCCTGGCTTCTGGCCCGAGCACATGCTCAAGAAGGAGGAACCTACCGATGACACCGACTGGTGAGTTCATCACAGCTAACATCACCATCCCCGACGGCGCTTCTCGGTGCGATTTTGGCTTCGTGTTCGGCCAGTGGACAAATTGGTGCATCATCGATCTTCGGTGGTATGTCGGTAGAGGGAAAACTATCGAGGAAGCGAACGCTGACATGCTCTTGAAATTCAACTCCGGACTCGAGATTGGCCGCATGAAGGAAGTCCGGCAGATGTTGAAGCCGAAAGAGCTTGACGGCCGCACGCGTGAAGGCCGGATGATAAAATCCTCTCCGACAACTGAACCGCTTTCAACTCAAGATTTGAAGGATATGTTCTGATGCAACTCCATACATTCATCGCTCTGTTCGAAAAAGTTTGGCACTCGAAGGAAGGAACCGAGAAGCTCGCTACCAAAATCGAGTTTATTTATCGCGGCGAGAACGGTGAAGACAAAACCCTCCGTATTGCTTATTCCCAATACGAAATCCATGCAGACAAGTGGTTGATTACGTTCAAGCTCGTCGACGAGAGTGCCAATGAGAGCGACAGTGAGAGCGACAATGGGACGGAAGGCTAGAGGTGGTCGTGCCGGCCGCCCGAGACTTATCGTCGGCGATCACTCAATCCCATTAGTTGCGGAAATCTTGCAGCTAACTCATGGGCATAAAGACTACGTTATCACGATGGAGGCAGACGTAGCTGACAGTTTCCTCTCTGTCCTCCGCCGAAGACCTACTGCCGATCCGGGAATAGGTAAAATCGCCCGGATCGCGAACGCTATTGGTTATGAGTTAGTATTGCGTCCGAAAATTAATGGGAGATTTAAATGACAAAAACTATCAATATCTTCGACCATTGGATCGGTACGTTCAACCGCAAGGGGGAACTCATGTCGGTCGACGAGACTCCCGAAATGGCCACTGCTGCGTCGATGGCGCTGGAGATTGATCCCCGCTCGCCGCGCAATCGCCGTGCTAATGTCACTATCATCGAAGGCACAGCGCTGGACTTTGTGCTGGCTGTACTCGATGCAGCGAAGCTGAAAGTCGATGAGAAGCGTGCCGCGCAAATCGCAATGAACGCTCAGAAGTTCAAAAAGGAGGAGGTCAAGTCCGAAGTCGGCAACCCCGACGATCTTTACAATCCACAGAAATGATTCAACTTAAACTCTAAAGGAGAATTACTATGTCTAAAGAAGCACAAGTCGCCTCGCTCGTAGAACTTCTCAAATCTATAGGCTTCGAAATAGAAGACGCCAAGAAACGCGAACATCGCGAGAGCGTTAAGAAACTCTATCTCGCTGCCGACGATCCTCGACTTGACTACAATGCTCGAACGGATATCACGGAGAAATCGATCATAACTACCCTTCCGATAGCGAAAAGCGTCTCCGACCTCGACGGTATGGCGTGCGAGCAGATCGCGATCCCCGTTCTGGGATTCCTTGCACTCGGCGGGAAAGATCCTGACGTCATGGAGGAAATTTCGCACCTCGCGCTTCGAGGGTTCGGCATGGCGTTTGGCTCATATATTGAGCAGCATGTCGTCAATGCAATCGACGTCGAGTACGCGATCGAATCGATCCTGGTTTGTTTAAGGCATGAAGTGCTTTCGACGATCCAGCTCGCGGCTCGCACTCGCGCATTGGCGGAAGCAGAAGCTGAGGAGGAAAAGAAGCCATGAGTAGCCCGCTTAAACCCATTTGCGTGAACTGCCGGTGCTTCTATCGTTGCGAGAAGAACGGTTACATGTTCATGGAAGGAATGCCAATGGTGAACAATCCCATGACGATTGAAGGCGAAGACGGTATTCGCGGACTTCGTCACCCTGAACATTGGAAACCTTATAAACTCTGGCGGGGGGATTTATGGGAGTGTCCCGACTGCGGTCATCAACTCGTTAGCGGAGTGGCCCCCTCTCCGATGGCAGAACACTACGAACTCAATTTCTCTCAAATTGTGGAGGCTTACCCACCAGAGATTCAAGTAAACGACTGCTGAAACACTCACACTCTCACTCACATTTCAAGAAAGAAAACTTTTATGAACGAGCGGCGGAAAATAATCTTCGACGGCTACGCTAACAACATTCCGTTGAAGCAAATCGCAGCGGAGCTTAACTGCTCTGTTGCATCTGTTAAAGTAACAGCCCACAAGATGGGCGTTACTCGTACACCTAAAGTCGCGGCAGAGTTTCGTCGAGGCTGGGTGATTCCAGAAGAGCTTCTTGCAGATTATAAGCTCTTTCAAAAGAAAGGTCTCTGCGCAGAATATGCTGCGCGGGCACTTGGCATTATCGCGTAATTGCAGTTACAACTCAAACTTCAAACTCAAACTCTTAGGAGACTATCATGACTCAGAAACTTATCGCAGTTTGCGAGTTCGGCAAGTCCGAGAATCAGTACGAGTATCTGTGCGAACTTCCGGACGACGCTATTCTCGAGAACTACAAATACGCCGTTACTCTCAGCGATGCATGCGAAGAAGACGCCGGTATCGCCAAAACCAAACGCCTGATCACTCGTCTCCAGGTCGTTTTTATTCGCGAATTTCGACCGCTCATCGAACAGCACTACTACGGTGATTTGAAACGGCTCGTTCTCGCTTTCGGCATGGACGAGTTCGTCGCGCACGCGATCCAGAAGCAGAAGATCGCAACGCTGAAAGCGAACCTCGAGCGCCGCCTAGCGGAAATGTCGATCTTCGAGAAGATCAAGTCGCTCAATATCAGTGACGAGGAAACTCTCGGCATGGCGACGGAGTTGAAACGACTGATGCAAATACTTTAACGCATCGGGAGAGATAAACCACCCTGCACGATAAAGCTTGCATTGTGTCGTCTGCGTGGTTTAAAATGTGTCGTTGGGCGGATAAATTGTGTCGGTATGGTGTCTCGTTTCTCCGTCCAACTTCCACTAAAGGAATTAGCTTCATGGGAAGACGCGCACATGGCGATGCTCGCAAACGCATCAATCTCTACATCAAAGAGGATTTGCTAACTGAATTGCAAATCCATTACTTCGATCCTGCGCGGGGAAAACCTCAATACGGTGTGTTGAGCGATATCGTCAACACCGCGCTCAAAGAACACCTCGATAAAATCAAAATCACCGGAGCCGGAGGCAAGAAATCCCGTGGATGAGAAGAAAACAACTATTCTTAATATTCGCAAAACGGGCGCCGAGCACATGCTCAACCAAGCCGCCGACGATGCGGTCGAGATCATGAAAGCTCAATATCAGGCTTTCCAGTCTATCGCTCGCGGGCTTGATGAAGCCATGAATGGCGATCTTCGCGGAGACTATCGCGAAATCGGTTTCGTGCTTATCTGCTATCCATTCCATGAAATCGATGCTGCTGCCAGTTTCGTCACAAACGGCGACAGCGATTTCATTACTCTTCTCGAACACCAACTCGCTATTTTGAAACAGAACAAGGAGAAATAACATGGTTGCCGCTGCAACTCAACTCGATATCAACGACTGCATCGCGCGGATTAATGAGCTTCGCACCAAGCAGTTGAGCGGGACTGATCTTTCCGACAGTGAATTGAAGGAAGGGATTTCGTTGCTCGCTACTGTCCGCACTATGCGAGCAGGCGGCAAAGGCTCCGCTGCCGAGAAAAACATCGATGCGGGGAAGTCCTTGAGCGATTTGGGGTTCTAACCGCTATGCGAGCCTGGGTAGAAGTGCTCATAGCTTGCGGTTTCATCCTCGCTCTCGTCATCGGCTGCGACATTACCACTCATCCTCCCGGCGACCCGTGGACGACAATTCATCACGAATTTCCTTGAAGAGGTTATTATAATGAAGTTCTCTGATAAAGTCCTCGCCGAGGCGAAGTTTCCTTCAGTGCTCGACTCGAGTATTTTGCTGACAACTGCCTGCCCGACAAAGTTCTTTTATAAACACTGCTTTCATTTAGCTCCAAGTCAGAAATCAATTCACCTCCACGCCGGAGGCGCATTCGCCCAAGCTATGCAAACAGTCCGCGAGAAGTTTTATCGCGACGACGCCGGGCTTGATCGCGCCTTGCTCGAAGGTATGCGAGAATTCATCAAATATTGGGGCGAATACGATGCGCCGTCTGGCAGCTACAAGGATTTCTGCAACGTACTCGCAGCTGTGTTCGACTACTTCCAGACTTACAATCCCGAGACTGACCATATCCAACCCTTCCGCAAAGCTGACGGTTCTCCAGCAGTCGAGTTCACTTTCTCCATCCCTCTGCCTATTATGCATCCCGATACCGGCGAGCCCCTTATCTATGCTGGAAGATGCGATATGGTAGGCCAACTCACTCAGCAATCCAATCTGCTAGCGATCGTCGACGAGAAAACGACCTATAGCTTTAACGCCGACTGGTCGCGAGTGTTCGCTATGCGTGGACAGTTTCTCGGCTACACCTGGGCGGCTCAGCAATACGAAATGCCGGTGAATCTTTGCGTGGTGCGAGGGATCGCCATCCAACAACGCGCAATCAAGCACCTAGAAGCGATCTTCTCTTATCCTCAATGGCAAGTCGATCGCTGGTATATGGAAATGCTCCAGAAGGTCCAGTTCCTCGTCACGTGCTGGAAGCTGAAAGAGTTCCCGATGAACTACGGGGATATCTGCGGCTCGTACGGTGGATGCGAAATGATGGACTTATGCACTAGCGAGCATCCCGAGAATTGGTTTGACACTTTCGCTCGGTTCGAGTGGAACCCGCTGCACAAGGGTATTGTGCATGGCACTGATTGAACTCACTCAAGGTTTAACTAGAAGGAGAAAGTGAAATGAAAACCATCACTGGCCAGTTTCTGGACTTCGCACGCTCAAAACCTCCGGAGGAAGCATACGACTACATGGATCGGTATGTCTGTGCTTGTGCTCAGTTCGCGGAAACGCTTGGGCTTGGAGAACAATACGCCGATCTTGTGGGGCTTGTAGGTTCTTCCGAGCAGATGAAACGCACTTTTATCCCAATCGAGATCGTTGCCGGCAAGCTCCCTTGGACTTGGGGCGGTCTTGTTGAGCGATTGGAAGAACTGGAAGTCTCTCACCCATGACCGGCTATCCAATCGAGTCTGCGGACACAATCGGCGCGGCAGCCAATGACGAACCTGCTCAAGCCGTCATTCCTAAAGGATCGAAGACTTTGCTCCTCGGTCCTCCTGGCTCCGGCAAAACCACCTCGCTGATCACTTTCATCAAAGCCGGCGGGGAGTTGTTCGTCATCGGCACTGATCCTGGCTTTGAGGAATCCCTCCTCGACGCTATGGAAGAGAATAACCTTCCGATGGATCGACTCCACTACCGATACATTCCTGCTGGTTCGCCTTCCTGGGAAGCGCTTAAAGACGCCGCGACGAAAGTCGGTATGATGAGCTACAAGGACGTCACCGAAATCAAGATGGCGCCGAACAAACATTTGTATCGCCAATATCTCGACGTGCTTGACACTCTCGCGAACTTCACTTGCGAGCATTGTCACAAATCTTTTGGCGCGACGGACGAGTGGACGCCTGATCAAATGCGGTGTTTAGCTATCGACTCTCTCACTGGCGTCAACGTTATGGCGCTCGATCTCATGATCGGCGGCAAACCTACCGCTCACCAAGGCGAGTACGGTGTGGCGATGTCGATGGAGGAGAAACTCATTCTCACTCTCTGCTCGAACCTGAAATGCTTCCTTGTCGTCACGGCTCATCTCGACAAGGAACCTAACTTACTAACCGGAGTCCCGCAGCAAATGGTCGGGGCTCTGGGATCGAAACTTGCGCCTAAGCTTCCCCGCTCGTTCTCGGACGTCGTTCTCGCTATGAAGGACGGGAACAAGTTCACATGGTCAACTGCACAAACTAACGTTGACCTGAAGAACCGGGCGCTCCCAATCGCAGATGGTTTGCGACCGGATTTCGGCCAAATGGTCGACGCCTGGAAGCGCCGCTGTGAGAAAGCAGGAATCAACGTGGAGGAGTTGCTAAAGAAACAGACAGTATAATTCAGCCAAATTCCAATCACTATCCAGTCAAACGTATTCAAACAAATGGAGAACTCAAGTGAGTGTATTCGATAAAGACACCTTCCTGAATCAGGAACTCAAAGGTGCGAATGAAGTCAAGTATACACCGGTTCCAATCGGCGAATACCAGGGCTTCATCGACGATCTCGACACGGATGCGTATGAAGATACGCCTATCCTCGTGGTCGTGTATGCGCTTCTGGACGAGAACCTGAAGAAGACTCTCGGTCTCGACAAGCCGACCGTGCAAGACCGTATCTTTTTGGACGTCGAGAAGGACGGTTCGCTCTCCTTCGGCCCCAACAAGAACGTCCGGCTCGGTCGTACTCGGGAAGCTGTCGGTCAGAACGACCCGAAGAAGCCGTGGAACTTCAACATGCTTCGCGGCGGCGGGCCTGTGCTACTCAAGGTCTCGCATCGCTACAACAAGACGACCGGCGAAGGGCCGTTCGCTCAGATCGATCGTGTGGTTAAGGCGGGTTAACTCCGTTCCCCCGACCCGGTTAACTCGCCGGACTTGTAGTTAACCACGCGATTGAAGGCCGGAGAGAGTCGATCACCCCTCAGCTCTCTCCGGCCACTTATTTTGGAGGAACATTCAATGGTTGCTAAGTATCATAAAGAAACTTACGTCAAAGCTCCGGCAGTGCTAAAAGCTCGCACTGACAAAGCAATCCGGATCGAATTCAACTCTGGCGAAGACATTGAATGGGTTCCTCGTAGCACTCTCTCATTCAGCTGTGACACCGCAGTCGGTCAACTTGATCGAGGGGATGAGTTTGAATTATCTATCGCTGAATGGATGGCGAACGAAATCGGGCTGCAATACTAACCACTTTCCAACTCTCAATTCAACAGGAGATTTATATGCCCAAGAACTCTTACGGATTATCAGCAAGTGAAATGCTCGATGAGCTTCATAACGCTAAAGTCAGTCTTCGTGTCTATACTACTGCAAGATACTATCTCGATATCGAAAAAGCCGAAGACGGCGTGAAGTTCTCTATCAGCCTTTCGAATGAAGAATTTCTTCCTCTCGTTCGCGAAGCTTACGACAAATGGCATCAGTTTCTTGATGGCCAACTCGGCAAGCATCTTGGAATGCCGATGATCGAGCATCATATCGAGACGCCTCCACACGCGCCGCTTAGCGGCAATACTCCCACTACTGTCATCGGCGACGAGCTTTCTCAAGAAGAAGCCAACGAGCTTTCGAATCGCGATAAAGCCACTGAGCGCGGACTGACCACGGAAGAGCTTATCGCTGAATATAAAAACAAACAAAAGCTCGATGACGAAATTCCCTTCTGAGAAGGGCGCTATAATGACACGCGGCGAATGGGGAATGTTATTATACGGAATCATAATCGGTTCCGGTTTCACTATTCTTTATCTCATAGCTAGCGTGCATATCTGCTAGAAACTACATGTGACATAAACAACTCATCAACTCAAAAATAAGGTTCACACTCATGGCACTTGACCAATCTATTCAATTCGATCTGAGCGGATCACAACTTGCTGCGAAGAAACAAGTCGAAGCCTGGTTTAACAATGGCGAAGTCGATCCTCTGCGGCCGATCTTTCGGCTCTTCGGTTACGCAGGAACTGGCAAAACCACGACTATTCGCGCTCTACTCGCGGAGTTGGGGTTGAACTTCGGCACCGATGTTCTCTTCGGCGCGTATACTGGCAAAGCCGCGATGGTAATGCGGAAAGCGGGCCTTCCCGGTCGCACCATTCACTCCATGATCTATAAACCGATGGAGCCGAACAAAGATGTATGCGAGAAGCTTCAGAAACTCCTCACGCAAGAAACCGACCCCGACGAAAAGAAACGTTTGCGTAAAGAACTCGGTGAAGCCAGCAAGGTATCTTTCCATCTCCGTGAAGACGACGAAACAGAACTCTCTCATGCGCAGCTGCTTGTGCTTGACGAGTGTTCCATGGTCTCGAATGACATGCTGCAAGACTTGCTTACTTTCCGAGTCCCCATGCTTGTTCTTGGTGATCCGGGCCAGCTTCCTCCTATCGATGGCGAAGGAGCGCTTACCGGTGTCGACCCGGACATTATGCTCACTGAAATCCATCGGCAAGCTTCCGGGAACCCGATCATCGATTACGCGACACGGGCTCGCAACGGAATTTATCTTCCGTTCATGGAACATGGCAAATCTGGTCATGTCCCGAAGAGTCGTCTCACGGATGAGAAAGTGCTCTCGTTCGATCAAATCCTCGTCGGGAAGAACGACACGCGACGGATGCTCAATCAAAACGTCCGCAAACTCAAGGGTCTCGATAGCTCGCCGTATCCGATGGTTGGCGAAAAACTCATCTGCCTGAAAAACAATTTGAACGTTCCTGGCGGCGGGTTGTTCAACGGCATGATCTGCGAAGTGATGGAGGTCGGCGAGTTGCTTGAAAGCTCGATCGAGATCAAAATCAAGCGCGAGACTGATCCGCCAAACTTCCCTTTCGTCACTGTTCGTGCTCTTCGCGCTCATTTCGATTTCTACTACGACAAGAACGCGATGGATAATGTCAAATGGTGGGAGCGAGCAGATAGCGACGAATTCGACTTCGGCTACGCTATCACGGTTCACAAAGCCCAAGGCTCACAGTGGGACAACGTGCTCGTCTATGACGACAAGTTCCTGGTCTGGAAGCGTGAGGAGCGCAAGCGCTGGCTTTATACCGGCATCACTCGTGCGGTTGAGTCAATTTACATCGCGGAGTGAATATCTCATGCCCGTGGGAAGCGTCGTCAGCATGTTTGATTATTCCGGGAACATGTGTGTTCCTTGGGCTTTCCACGGGCATACTTGCTACGCTCTCGACCTTGCCCAAGATCGCGAACGTGTCGAAGAGTATTCTTCAGGTGGAAAAGTAATCTTTCTGAAAGCTAATCTCAATGACAATTCCGAGCTCCTTTATATCATATGCAAGCTTAATCCTTATATTCTATTCGGCTTTCCTCCTTGCACTCATCTGGCGGTTCTGGGAGCGAAACATTTCTCGTCGAAATTCCTTCTTAATGTCAACTTCCAGGACGAAGCCATCGACTTATGCCGAACTGTCGAATTGGTGGGCGATGCTGTCTCCTGTCCGTGGTTTATCGAAAACCCTGTATCGCGGTTGGCTACTCTATGGCGGACTCCTGATTACTATTTTGATCCTCGAGATTATGGTGGTTATCTTGGCGATTGTGATCGGCATCCTCACTATCCAGAGTATATACCTCCCAGAGACGCTTACACCAAGCGCACCTGTCTCTGGACAGGCAACGGGTTTATAATGCCGACTCCACGTCCTGTTATGGCTCGAGTGCATGTTGACTCCGAAGGCAACACCGGAAGTCTCGCATTCGCCAAGCTCGGTGGGAAGAGCGAACGCACCAAAACTATTCGCAGCGAGACTCCACGCGGGTTCGCATGGGCGAGTTGGAACGCTAACGGACAGAGCGTAAAAGCTAGGGTCGCTGGGTAAAATCGAAATGCCGGGCCATTCGTCTAGTTTTTAGAGGGTTTTGGGCAAACCGTGTAGGTCTTGCCCCGGATACCAGAACGGCCGCTGACGGGCCTTAAAATCGTGTGTCATTTCGTTTTTTGAGGTTTCTGATAATGACAAGTTTCTTCGTATCTGGTAAGGGAAAAAACTCGTATCATAAACTCATACGCGAGAAACAGAAAAGATTTCTGAAAGCGCTTCACGCACAACAAAAGAAGAAAAAGTTCAAGACCGCAACGGATGTGATAACACTCGGTGAAATCTCGGAGTTATTTAAATGAATAAAGCCTCATTCTCGCAACGGTTCATAAATATCATAATGATTGATATTCAAGACCGTCAGCGGAGAACTTTCACCCAAGAAGCCCTAGACGAACTGAAACGCTCCATCGCGCAGCATGGGTTATTCCACGCTCCGATACTCCGGGAAGGCCACATTCTCGTTGGTGGTTGGCGGAGACTCCAAGCCATGATCGCGCTCCATGTCGACCATATTCCCTTCACTTACAACAACGAACTCGTCCCCGAGAATTGCATCCCGTTTGTTGACGTGACCTCAACCGACGTACTCGATGCCATGGAGAAAGAGCTTGACGAAAACCTCATTCGTGAAGATATATCTTGGCAGGATAAAGTTCGTGCGCAGAGTGAAATCCATAAACTGCGACTTGCTCGCAATCCAGATCAAACATATAAGAAAACCGCCGAGGAGATCGTCACGAGGACCGCGAGCGGCGACTCGCGCACCATTCAAGCCGAAATCTCCCGTGCTATGGTCACGAGCGAGTTTCTCGATCACCCGGCAGTCCGGTCCGCTAAGAATGAACGGTGGGCTTTTAACGCTGCTGCGCAAATCCTCCGGGATGACTTTGCCGAGAAGCTTGGGCGCAATGTTAAGTCTCGGCACACCATCCTCGACGGTTCCGCTGAAAAACATCTTCCTAAGCTCATTAAGCAGAAGAAGAAATTCCGGTGTTTCATTATTGATCCACCTTACGGAATAGATGCGGATACGTTCCATCCTGGGAACTCTCCAGCTGAGCAGTTGCATAAATACCAAGACGACATAGACTCAGCTCTAGCATTCTCTTCAATGCTCTTTCACCGTTGTTCGGAGCTTGCTACTCATGACGCGCACTTATGGATGTTCTGCGATATCGAACTCTTCCTTGAACTTCGTAAAGTGGCACGATCCTATGGATGGACCGTCTTTCGTACTCCGCTCATCTGGAGTAAAGGTTCGACTGGATATATCTTGCGTAAAGCGAATATCCGACGAGGATCAGAACTCTTGCTCTTCGCCCAACGATCCGATACACGAGGCCTTTCGCAAGTGCTCCAAGATGTTATCCCGATTTCTTCCCGTGATGGCGAAAAAATCCATGCGGCGCAAAAACCCGTTGCGATCTATGAGCTTTTGCTCAAATTATCGTGTCTTGCAAACGATGAGGTTCTTGATCCCTGTTGTGGCTCCGGGACAATATTCCATGCAGCTCAAACCGTTAAAGTGTCTGCAACTGGAATCGAGAACGATCCGCATTACTCTGAAATATGCAAGAAGCTTTTAGTTGAATTGGAGACAAACGCGCTATGAGTGTACTTATCGATAGCAGTGAGAAGCGCAAAGGACTTCCAGACTTCGATCAAAAGATTCGGTGTCCGCAGCATCCAAAAGCTTTGCCCGAATCAATGTATGGCTTGGCCGGCGGAGGTTTCGGACCGTATACGGTCTGTCCCGATTGTGCTCGAATACTCTCCAAAACAAACGAAGATGAGAACGAAGAGTGAATCATGAAGAAGAAAGCGAAACCAAAACCGCAATGTCCGCCTGGTGAGTGCGTTTGTTCGATTGTCATTCACGGCAATGTATTCACAATCTATCGCTGTTATAAATGCGGCGCGGAGGAATGGTTATGATCTATCTCGCATCACCTTACTCTCATCCTATTCAAGAAATCGTCGAGGATCGAGTTCGACAAACCATGAAGTGTCTTGCAGCACTTCTTCGCCAAGGGAAGTTTGTCTGGTCGCCGATTATTCACAACCACGAAATGACAGTGCTCTACGATCTCCCGAAAGACGCCAAATACTGGCAACGGTTCTCAATCGATTTCCTCCGTAAAGCGGACGGGCTATATGTGCTGAAACTTCCTGGCTGGCGAGAATCAGTTGGCGTTGCTGAAGAAATCACTTTCGCCAACTCGATTTATCTCCCCACCACGTATTTGCTTCCCGAGGATTATCTGAAATGACAATCGACCTCGCCCAAGCGTTCCGTGGTACTAAAGGTTCCCGGTCCTCAAAAATCATGATCGTCGGCGAGAGCTACGGCCGATCTGAAGAAGCCGCTGGTCGCCCATTCGTCGGCGACTCTGGCAAAGACCTAGACGCTTTGCTCTACGAGTCAGGTTTATCCCCTCACGATTGTTTCTTCACTAACGTCATCAACGAACGCCCCGCGAACAACGAAATGACGAATTTCTTCTACACCACGAAGGAGGCGAAAAGTGCAAAGCTCTTATCCACCAATCAACTTTATCCCCATGAGAACGTACTCATCGGCCTCTCTAATCTCCGCGAACAAATTCTTGCTATCAAACCCAAGATCATTATCGGACTTGGAAATTACACGCTATGGGCTCTCACTCATGGTTCGTTTGGAATCTCCAATGTACGAGGATATCGTGCACCCAGCGGTATCGGTAATTGGCGTGGCTCCCAACTTTATACCACTCCTTATATGGGCTCAATTCCGTTTCTACCAACATATCATCCAGCCGCAGGGTTGAGAACATTCCCTTGGCGTTATATGATCAAACACGACTTGAAAACTCGTGTCAAACTCGCATTCACTTCCGGCACCGAAAACGATCTCTGGAGAGAACCCGACTATGACTTTACGCTCCGACCAAATCTCGAACAAACTGTTCAGCGGCTCGAATATTTCCTTGAAGAACTTTCTACCCGCGAACTCGAACTTGCCTTCGACGAAGAAACTAGAGACGGACTTATCGCGTGTCTTGGTATTGCGGATTCCCCCCGTCGAGCAATCTGCATTCCATTTCTTTGCGAAGAGAACGAGGCCGGTTACTGGGCAGCTCACGAAGAATTCGTCATTCTGGTGCTACTTCGGAGAATCCTAGCGCATCCAAATCTGCGCTTAATAGGCCAGAATTTCTTGTATGACATTCAATACATGATCGATCAAATGTTTGTTCGGCCGCGTATTACATTCGACACGATGGTTGCTCACCATACTGTCTGGCCTGGCGGCGGTGATCCGACTAGTGAGAAAGCTGCAACTCAAGGCATTCAACGGAAAGCTTTGTTCAACTTATCCTCTCTGTATTGTCAGCACCATGTGTTCTGGAAAGACGAAGGCAAGAATTGGACTAAAGAAACCGAAGACGTTCTATGGAACTACAACTGTAAAGACGCAGTTAAAACTTTCGAGATCAAATTCGAACTTCAAGATCTTATCTCTAGCTTCGGTTTACAAGACCAATTTGACACTCAGATGCGTGTCGCCAACGATATGCTCCTCCCCATGATGACTCGCGGGATACGAACTGACCCCGAGGATCGGAAGCGAGTTGCAAGTGAACTTCTTCACGAACTCGAAACTCTCGACACTCGTCTCGCTCCGATGGTCTCAACCGACTTGATTCCTAGCAAAAAAGGCTCCAAGCCCTGGTACCGCTCACCGACCAAACAGAAAACTCTTTTCTACGACGTCCTCGGCATCTCCCCCGTCTACGCCAAGAACCAACGTGGAGTCCATAAAGACCTGAAGCGGACCTCGACCGACAAGGAAGCGCTGCCTATCATTGCTCAACGCGAACCGATAGTAAAGAAAGCAATTGATTTACTCGAATTCAGGAGGTCTCTCGGTGTCTACCATTCAACATTCGCAGAAGCTGAAGCAGACCCTGATCTTCGTATGCGTTGTAGCTACAACCTTACTGGTACTGATACTTTTCGCTTATCTTCCTCGGAAAACATCTACGGCCGCGCCGGAAACATGCAGAACATTCCGAGTGGAAACGAGTCAGATGAGTACGACTTTCCTAATATGCGTAAAGCTTTTACTCCAGACTCCGGCTACGAAATTGCCGAATTCGACCTTGCCGGAGCCGACGCCCAAGCCGTCGCCTGGGAAGCCAATGACGACGATTTGAAAGCCGCATTCCGAAACAATCTCAAGCTCCACATCCACAACGTGAGGATGCTATATCCCGAACGTACTAAGGACATGACCGATGAAGAACTCAAGCGCACCGACCATAACGGCGGTATCTATCATAATTCTAAGCGCCGAGTCCACGGCACAAATTATGGTGCTCAACCTGCAACATTTGTTACGAAGCTCCGCACTTCTCTGGCTGAAGAGCAAGAGTTCCACGAGCGGTGGTTTTATCTTCACCCCGGTATCAAGGAGTGGCATAATCGGACCCACCGACAACTGGCCGGTATTCAATGTTGGCGCTGTAACACGCTTTCCTCCGGAGGTCGTGGATGTACTGAGTGTGGAGCAATACTCGGGCGAACGATTGGTAATAAGTTTGGATATCGTATCGTGTACTTTGATCGAATCGGCGATCTATTTACCAAAGCTCTTGCGTGGCTTCCTCAGTCCACTGTCGCCATCAATACCAACAAGGGAGCTTTAGCTCTCCGCGATCAATGTCCGTGGGTAGAATTACTCCTCCAAGTCCACGACTCTCTCATCGCTCAATGGCCAATCAGATACGGAGATAGACTCGATGAAGTAAAAAAAGCGCTAAACTCAGTTATAGTTCCGTATAAAGACCCACTCATCATCCCATGGGGCTGCAAGATTTCCAGGAAGTCCTGGGGAGATGCAGAGCCTATTAAGTGGTAACGACACACTCTATTCCTAGAACTCGACACACTTAAAATCGGAGAACTCTAATGTCTACTGTTGAATCTCTCAAGCGCGCAAGAACTCTGCATGAAAGCGCAGAAATTATACAAGACCATCTGACTCGTATCCATGATTTTCTTTTCGGCCCGCAACCGGAGCAAAAAACTGATCGGGCTACTAGGCTACCTGATGCTCCTATCGCCGAGCTTCCTTACTTCATGGCCTTAATCAATATTCAATCTCGTACTGACGAATCCTTGAACCGCACGCACGATCTTCTCAGTTCGATCGCCGATAAACTTGAAATGTCGGGAAAACAAGCGGGCGGTATAGCTACTACTCAGTCAAAATCAACAAGATCGACTGTTGACCACTCTCAACTCGACAAAGATCTTACCGCTCTTGTCGACAGTATGAAAGTGGGAGCTTCTACCAACAGCGGCGCAGTTTCTCCTCGCAGCATCTAATCTAAGCCTCCGTCTTTTTCACTAAACTAGCGTGTACTGAATGACTCGGCGGCTAAGTAACTGGCTGGCGTCCTATGCCAAATACACCGAAGTATCGGAAGCCCCAGAAACATTCAATTTCTGGAGCGGGGTATCGACAATTGCCGGTGCGCTACGTCGCCGAGTCTGGATAGACCAAATCCGTTTTAAATGGACTCCCAATTTCTATATCGTGTTTGTAGCTCCTCCAGGTGTAGCAACCAAATCCACCACCATGTCCGTCGGCATGAACTTACTAAAACAAGTCGATGGAATCGTAATGGGGCCGCAGTCGCTCACCTGGCAGGGGCTTACTGGCGGTTTGCAAGACGCTCTGCGTCTAGTCCCCATTCAAGGAAGCGATCCTCTCGATGTCATGTCAAAGTCATATATTGCGATGTCAGCTATTACATGCGAGATTAGCGAACTCGGTACCATGCTCGATCCTAGAGACCCCACTCTCATGTCCGTTCTTATCGATATGTGGGATGGGCGCGACGGCAAATGGGAACGTTGGTTACGCTCTAGTGAAAACACAGCCGTTGAGAATCCATGGATCAACATTATTGGAGCAACGACTCCATCGTGGCTTAATGAGAATTTTCCAGAGTCAATGATCGGAGGCGGGTTGACTTCGCGTATTATATTCGTCTATGCAGACCAGAAAAAATATCTGATCCCTTATATCCAGGATATCGTAAACTCCGACGAGCACAGTGAACTCGAGAAATCTCTCGTCCATGATCTGGAAGATATCGCCGCTATGACAGGAGAATTTATCATCACTCCTGAAGCTATCAAGTACGGAACTGAATGGTACGCGCAGCACTGGCAGAATCTGGAAGATCATCTGAAAGCGGATCGCTTGCAAGGCTATGTAGCCCGCAAACAAACTCACATTCATAAACTAGCAATGGTGCTTTCCGCTTCGGAATCCTCCACCCGCACGATCACAGCTGAACACTTGCGCATGGCGCTAGAGATAATGTCCGGCGTTGAGCGTGACATGCATATTGTATTCCGTTCAATCGGAATGCACCAGGCCGCTCGCGATATGGAAGTCCTCATGTCTTATATTCGCGCAAATAAGCGCGTTCTCCACCAAGAACTTTGGCAGGAATGCTACCGCTTAATGTCGTGGAAAGAGTTTTCGGAAGCGATCGATTCGCTAGTCCGCGCCGGCTTCATCCGCATAGTCAACGAAGCCGGCACTATCAATATCGTCGCAACGGGAGTCGAACAAACCTCCCAAACCTTGCAGTAACTATCTCACTGCTGAGGCTCATTTGCCGGCGCTGTTCCCGCCAAAATCCCACTTCCAGCAACATTCTGTGCAGTTCCCGGAAGCGTCATCGCTGGCGGAGCCATACCACCTGGGAGTGCGGAAAACCCCTGCCCAAATTCAGCTCTTGCTTGAGCACCCGCCGGCGCATGAGCCAGACTAGCTCTAATCGCTCTCAGCGTCGTACCCAGCCATCCTTTGGCGAACATCCTATCGATTTGATTGAATGCTCTGGTAGTATTCGTGCCTTTGGTCAGCGGCAGAAGCGCTTGCTGTTCTTTCTTCGTGAAGATATTCTCGAACTCTCGAATCCCTGCTTTTGTCGTAGTCCATTTAGCGAACTCACTCTGCAATTCTTTATCGAACGTAGATTTTCCCGTCGCTGCCCGATTCTCCGCTAGTGCAAGTTTCTCGGCCATTTTATCCAGCTTCAGCTTATTCTGAAAATGGGTATTCATTTGCTGCCAGCCCTGAATTCCCTTCATCGCGTCGCCGCTGGCGATCGCTTGAGGATTGCCGGGCAAGTTCGTCATAAACCGATTTATCTCCCCACTGATATCATCGATGTAGTTTTGCTCGTATTTCTTTCCTTTGATTTCACCAATTCCTCTCCGCAGTTCATTCACTTGTCGGATAGTCATATCCTTACCGCTGTCGATTCCGCTCTTGAACCGCTGATATGCAGCCCACGCTTTCGGAGTCCCTTCCGGAGTAATGCCTTGGATTTTCTTGTCCACTGCTTTTCCGAGTCTTTGCAAATATCCCGTCTTAACCGTTAACCCACTCGCATCCATCGCTTTACCAGCAGCGTCAATATCTTTCGCTGCGCGTTGGGTTGAACGAATTACGTACCCCGGAAGAACTTCTTTTCCATGAGTAACTTTCGCATACAACCCACCGAGTCCTTTCCCAATGATACTGCCGACAGCGCCGCCTCCCATACCGAATACAGTACTAACCACTGCTTCTTCAGCATCGGGCAATCGATCCTCATGGCCAGTTGTGTCAGCGATTTTATCGCCGAGCATCATAGCACCGCCAGTTGCAGCAGAGCGGATAAGTCCTCCTATTGGTCCACCGAGAATAAAGAACGGAGCTACTTTCCCCGCAAAGTCAAATTGACTAGCTGAATCTCCAGCATCCAATCTCGCAATCTCCGTCGCCGCACGCTCATCGTCCAGCGTCGTTCCTTTAACTTTTGCGATAGCATGATCGGCCCACCCACGCGAAAGCGCATCGAGCATTACTCGATCTTGACTACCTACTGGCACTTCCGGAAGCGCTGCTTTCTGAGCTTGTTGCTCTGGCGTCAACTCCGGCGCTGGTCCGCCCATTGCATGTACGATACTCGCCATCATTCCCGGCTTCTCCGGTAACGCATCACTCGGGGGCGCTCCTGCCGGAATCTCCGTTTGCGGTTTTACATCCACTCGTGGTGGCTGATTATTCTTCCCTCCCGGGTCCATTTGATCCATGGCACTTTCCAACGGCGCCGGCGTTTTCGGGTCTTCCGCTTTCGCTCTCTGACTGCTTGCTGCTGCCACCAGAGCATTCAATTCAGCTTGTTCAGCATCTGTAAGCGGCATGAGAATCTCCTATTCGGGTTGAGCAGCTTTGTCTAATAACTGCATCACACGCTGTTTCTGCGTGTCGTCCATATTATGCCAGGTCTTTTTGACATTCGCTGGGGCGTTATCTGGTGGCTGAATCGGAGGCGGAATCGAGGTCAAATCCTTCTCCGCCGCAATATTCGCAGCTTCCTTTCCTTTGACCATCGTGTCGAGATACTCACCTGCTTCCGCAACTGCCTGCGCTTCGTTAATCTCACCGTTTGCAAGTCGATGACCAATATTGCTCAGTCTCCCTTGCAATTCCACATCCGTAAACATCGCTCGGACGTACTTCAAATTACTAACTAATTGCGCCGAGTTCTGTGAGTTTTCGAGGTTCGCGACTGTGGCTTGGAGCAGACGATTTTCAAAATCAGAGACAGCGCCAAGTGCTCCACCAGTCTTCGAGGCATCGCGAATATCTTGGAGCTTAATGAAGCCCAGATTTGCCTTGACCGTATCAAGAGTTTTCGCAAGATCATTAGCTCCCGTTCCGCGCAAATTCTCGAGATAGCTTCCGAACCCAGTCAGAGTCCAGTCCGGGAATTTGCTACTTGTGATCGTCGCGAGAGCAGTATCAGTTGCCCTCTTCACATTCATCGCCATCTGGATTTCGCCGACTCGTTTAGTTTCCTTCATACCCGCCGCCACAGTTTGCTCACCAGCGAGTTTGCTTCCCGGAATCGTCTCGACTACTTGCTCTCCTGTAGCAGGATCTTGCACAAGTCGTGTTCCAGGATCAAGAGTTCCTTGCATATTGGCGCCGGTGGCCTCTCTATTTGCTGCCTCCCGTAACAGTTTCGCGCGGGGTATATCACCAAGGCGTTCTGCTTGCGCTGCCTCATCCAAATATTGAGTAACTTTCGTATCGTTAGTTTTACTCCCCGCAATTGGATTGTCTTGAAGACTCGCATTGACAATATTGCCTTGTTGGTCTTCAGTAAACTCGACTCTCGCTCTTTGACCTTTGGGAATGCCGAGTTCTAAACCCATTGGGGAATCGCCCGTAACAAGCTTCGAATACTTCGTCTGCCCAGCAATTCTCTTTTTGACACCGAGTTCTTGTTCGTCAAGCGCAAGCTTCCCCTCCGAAACCTGCATCTGACGCTCATCAAGCGCGGCTTTCCGTTGCTCTTCTGTCATGTTCTCGCGATTGCTGGCAACTCGGCCACTGGCTTCGAATCCGCTACCGATCGCGTTACCGAGATCACCACCAGAGAGCATATTAATCGCGAACTGCATCAATCCCGCCTGGACTTCCGGCGCTGCCAAGAAGCTTTCATTCCTCTTGACTCGATCCTGAAACTCCGGCGTATTGGGCGCTGCCGGAGACTCACTTGCCACCTGCGGTGCTGGTTGTGCCACTTGTCCTAAACTTGGCGGTGGAACCGGCATACTACTGGTCGGATTCATCGTTTGTCCTAGCGCAGGACTTCCATTCGGCTCCATGATCTTTCCGAGCGGGTCCATCAAGCTTCCGAGTCTCGGTGAATTGAAAGCC
>Ga0193742_1000166_pt1 | contig 48476 bp, 33 predicted proteins | sample L2c1metaG_FD_165511 | JGI IMG/M metagenome (GOLD analysis project Ga0193742, IMG submission 165511) | Soil microbial communities from a riparian zone of the East river system, Colorado, United States - L2c1 | ecosystem: Environmental > Terrestrial > Soil > Riparian zone | place: USA: East River... | reverse complement strand
ACAGCCCTTCACTGTAGCCTGCAGCGCCACCACCTCAGCCGGCCTCGGTTGCAACGCGCTCAAGGTCTCCGGTCAGAACCTTTACACCGGCTCCAATCGCGTGGCACACTTCCTGAACGCCGCCGCCTTCGCCAATCCCGCATCGGATGCAACCGGTCTCGCGGCTCTTGGCGGGTCACCCACTCAGGTCACTGGACCCGCATATCGAAGAGTTGATCTCTCGCTCTTTCGCAGGATTACTCTTGTGGAGCAGACAAAGCTGGAGCTTCGTACCGAAGCCTTCAACCTCACCAACACACCTAACTTCTCCGCGCCGGCAAGTGGGAGCTTGAACTTCACCTCGCCCGCAACCTTCGCTGCCATCACGAGCACGCGAGACAACTCAAGGCAACTGCAGTTCGCTGCAAAAATCTACTGGTAGGAGTTTTGGATGTCAGAAAATCTTCAGAGCCGCAGGTCCTTCTTCAAAGGAACCATGGCGGCCGCAATGACAGCAGCGGTTCCTGTCTCCGCAGAGGCACAGAAGAAGGCCTCATCGGCCCCGGCAAAGAAGCCGAACATCATCCTCTATCTCTCCGATCAGTTCCGTGCTGACTTCCTCGGGGCTAACGGACGCAATAACTCCACGCGCACCCCGAACCTCGATGCCATGGCCGCGCGCGGAAAGAACTTTACCCACGCCGTAACGAATCAACCCGTCTGCGCTCCCGCACGCTCCGTGCTTCTCACCAGCCGCTACGCTACCGAGACCGGCGTCTGGCACAACGGCCTGGAACTGAATAAATCTCTTCCGACCATCGCCACCGAGCTGCGCAAGGAAGGCTATACCGCCAACCTCATCGGGAAGTGGCACCTCGCCCTCGGCAACCCGAAACAAGGCGGCGATCCTGGCCCGGTCAAGGCTGAAGATCGCGGCGGATTCCTCGATCTGTGGGAGGGAGCAAACGCCCTCGAGCACACCACCCATCCTTATGAGGGAACCATCTGGGACCAGAATAACCAACCCATCACCTTCAAAGACGAGTACCGCGTCGACTTCCTCACCGACCGTGCCGAGCGCTTCCTCCGCCAAAAGCAGGAGAAGCCCTTCCTCCTCTTCATATCGCAGCTTGAGCCACACCAGCAGAACGATCTCCAGCGTCCCATCGCCCCCAAAGGCGCTGCCGCCCGCTTCGTCAACTCCACCGCGCCCGAAGATCTGCGCGCTCTGCCCGGAACCTGGCAGGACCAGCTTCCCGACTACTACGGTTGCATCGAGGCCATCGACTCCTCCGTCGGTCGCATTCGCCGCATCCTGGAAGAAGAGCATCTCGCCGACAACACCATCTTCGTCTTTTTCAGCGATCACGGCTGCCACTTCATGACGCGCAACCAGGAGTACAAGCGCAGCACGCATAACAGCTCTATCCGTGTGCCTCTGGTCATCGATGGTCCCGGCTTCCACGGAACCCAGCAGATCCCCGAGCTCGTCGGTCTCATTGATCTGGCGCCCACGCTTCTCGAAGCTACCGGGATTCCCATCCCCCCAACCTGGAAGGGCCGCAGCTTCTTTCCCCTGGTCAACGACTACGAGGCAAGGCAGAAGTGGGAGAACCAGCAGCTCATCCAGATCAGCGAATCCATGACCGGCCGCGCCATCCGCACTCCCGACTGGACCTACTGCGTCGCCGATCTCTCCGGCAGTACCAAGGAACCCGCAGCGGCGAGCTATCACGAATATCAGTTCTACGATCAGCGCGCTGACCCGCACGAGCTCGTCAACCTCGCAGGACGGAAAGAATATAGGGCCAAGGCTGACGAACTCCAGATCCAGCTCAAAAAACTAGTGGTAGCAGCAGGCGAGCCCGAACCCGAGATCGTCTCCGCCAAGCTCTACCCATAGGCCGTGTCGTAAATAGATAGGGTCTTGAATTGTGTGTGCCCAGATCTCTGCTGATGAGATCTGGGCACACACATCAGGTCATCTCAAAGAAGTGTCATCCTGAGCGAAGCGTAGCGGAGTCGAAGGACCTGCGGTCCCCTGCGTTAACACCCGCCTACTTTTTGTACTCGTAAGGCTTCGTACTCACCGGCTGGTTATAGCGAATATTCGTATAAGTTGCAGTCTGATAATCCCCCGACGGCGTAAAAAACTGCTGTTTAAGCGAGATCCCGCGATTCAGATCCACCCAGATCAAAACATGGGCAAACATGCCCCGAACATTCTCATCCTTTGGAACCAGGTTCAGCTTCGTCACCGGAACCGTAGCGCTTCCATCCGACATCTGCTCCACGCCAAGGTCGGTGATCGTCCACGCCTTCGAAAGCTCAGCGCCGCTACCGCCAAAACCGAGCGTCAGAAAACTCTCGTACTGCGCCTTCTTGTCGCCTGCCCTTAAGATCTTCAGATCCTTCGTGCCAGGATCGAACATCGCCAGCTTGCCGTCTTTGTAAGAGACATATCTCGCCGACGGCGGAAGAATCTTCGCACCCATCTCCAGCTTCGCGCCGTCCTTCTTGAAGTAGATGCTCCCTTTCTGGGTCGTCGTCTCCTTCACCACCAGCTCGTAGAAATCCTTCTGGAAATCGGCTTCCGCTGACCTGAACTTTGTACTCGCGACGTCCATCTCCCGCAGGGCCTGGTCGAGTTCTCCCGGCTTGACCTGCGCAGGCAGGCTGAGAGGAGCGGCGAGAAGAAGGGCAGCAGTGAATCGGTGCAGCATGCTCATGCGATCAAGGTCTCCGTAAAATTAGATGCAGCCAGACAGCCCGAGCGTCTCTCCGGAATCACCGAGTAATCCAGGCGTCGTAAGCAATTACATGTCCCTGCGCATCATGCACCGACTCATAACGCTCCAGCGTTACCTCGCCCGCAATCGGTTCGATCACCCGCACAATCGCCGACCGAATCGCGGCATCGCTGGCATCGCCATGAATATATTCGTTGAGATCATCGGCGCGAATCTGATAAAGAAAACGGCTCACATCATCTTTGCTTCCGGCTTCCTTCACCAGGACCTCCGATGAATGAAGCGCGACCGTTTCGACCGGATGATCCTTGAAGTCGATGAAGCGCGGACCCAGGAACAAAAACAGGAGGATGAGTGTGACCATGACATCGTAGTGGAAGCTGCCACGTTCGTAGGTCCACCAGAAATAGGAGCGCAGGGTCTTCAACATCACGCATGATCCTGTCGGCGAATTACCGTCTCGCCGTTCATATAGGGAATGAGCGCTGCGGGAATACGAACCGAGCCGTCGGCCTGCTGGTAGTTTTCAAGTACAGCGAGGTAGGTGCGTCCTACAGCAAGTCCAGAGCCATTCAAAGTATGAAGATACTCTGATTTCTTCGCTCCCGCCGGGCGGAAGCGTATGCTCGCACGGCGAGCCTGGAAGTCGCCGAAGTTCGAGCAGGAGCTGATCTCGCGATACAGGTTCTGCCCCGGAAGCCAGACCTCGAGGTCATACGTCTTCGAGGAGGCGAAGCCCATATCCCCCGTCGACAGCAGCATCCGCCGGTAGGGAAGTCCGAGCTTCTCCAGAACCATCTCGGCGTGCCGGGTCAGCGCCTCATGTTCCTCACGGGACTTCTCCGGAGTGGTGAACTTCACCAGCTCCACCTTCTGGAACTGATGCTGCCGAATCATGCCGCGAACATCCTTGCCATAGCTCCCGGCCTCAGAGCGGAAGCACGGCGTATACGCGCAGAAGGAGATGGGAAGCTGCGCCTCCTCCAGCGTCTCCTCGCGAAAGAGATTGGTGACAGGAACTTCGGCGGTAGGGATCAGCCAATGATCCCCATCCTGGAGCTCGCCGGTAAAAGAGCCTTTATCGTCGCAGTGGAAGAGGTCTTCTGCGAACTTCGGCAGCTGCCCCGTTCCGAACAGCGAGCGTGAATTGACCATATAAGGCGGCAGCACTTCGGTGTATCCATTCTCGCGTGTGTGCAGGTCGAGCATGAAGTTCGCCAGCGTCCGCTCCAGCCGCGCTCCAGCTCCGAAGTGCACCACGAACCGTGAGCCCGAGATCTTTGCCGCGCGGTTGAAATCCAGAATATTCAGCGCCTCGCCAATCTCCCAATGCGGCTTCGGCGTGAAGTCGAAGTCAGGCTTCGTTCCCCAGACCTTCTCTTCGTGGTTTGCATGCTCATCCGCGCCGACGGGAACTGAATCCTGCGGGAGGTTGGGAATCGTCTTGAGGATTGCCTGCAGGCGCTCATCCGCCGCGTTGGCCCGAGCCTCCAGCGAATCGACCTCCACCTTCAACGCGCGCGTCTCTTCGGTTTGCGCCGAGGCATCCGCTCCCGACTTCCGCAGCTTCGCGATCTCTTCGGTGAGCTTGTTGCGTCGTGCCTTCAGGTTCTCCACCAGGGTGATAGCATCGCGACGCTCGCGATCGATCCCGGCAAAATCGCCGAGAGCTGCGGCGGGATCCATGCCGCGGGCGCGCAGCTTCTCTTCAACGACGGGCAGGTTGGCCCGGACGAACGCTAAGTCAATCATTTGGTCTTATTTTAGCCTCTCCATGGAAACGCGCGTTTTTGCCCTTTACCAGGAAATGAAAGAGGTTACTCTAACGAAATGCGCTCCATGGCCTCCGCTCTCCTGATCCTCGCTCTTCTACTGTCCGGCTCCGCGCCCGTCTACGCCGATGCCTACCACGACAACCCAAAGCTGGTCGTCGTCATTGTCATCGATCAGTTTCGCGGCGACTATCTGGACCGTTATCGCGACGATTTCAAAACTCCCAACGGATTCAACCTGTTCCTCAAAAAAGGGGTTCACTTCACCGACTGCTACTACGACTACGCCAATCTCGTAACCGCAGCCGGGCATTCGACCATCGGAACCGGAAGCTATACCGACGGACATAAGATTCCGCTGAACCAGTGGGTCGAGCCGGACGCCGACGGAAAACTCCACGAGGTCACCTCTGTGAGCGACGACAGGTACAAGCTCGTCGGCGTGCCTGAAGGGGGTGAGGTATCGCCCGGAGCCTCTCCGCATCGTGAGGCCGCATCTACCCTGGGCGATGAACTTGAGCTCGCAACCCAGGGACGCGCCCGGGTCTACGGTGTCTCCTTCAAGGACCGCGCCGCCATTCTCACCTCGGGTCACGCGAGCAAGGGAGCCTTCTGGATCGATCACAAATCCGGAGCCTTCGTCACGTCGACCTACTGGATGCCGGAGCTGCCCTCCTGGGCGAAGGAGTTCAACGCAAGCGACCGGCGCGACAAGGTACGCAAGGTCGTCGGCGATAACACCGGAGACTTCTATGAAGTGGTAGGGCAGAAGCCCGTTGCCGTGCAATACATGATGGACTTCGCGAAGGAGCTGGTGACGAAGGAGCATATCGGCCACAACAGCGTGCCCGATATGCTGACCATCTCCATCAGTCATACCGATATCCTCGGTCATAAAGTAGGTCCTGACTCCCCAAAGCAGCGCGAGATGATCGATGCTGTCGACGTCTCGCTCAATGACTTCTTCACCCTTCTCGACCATCAGGTCGGCCTCCAGAACGTCATCGTCGCTCTTACCGGCGACCACGGTGTCGCGCCTACGATGCAGGCCGCTAACGCCGCCCAGATGCCATCCCGCGCGATCAAGAGCGCAGCTTTGTTGAAAAACCTAGAGTCGCGTCTCGAAAAGAAGTGGCCGATTCACAAGGGCGACAAGTACGTTCTCAGCGGGGAGTACCCCTACATTCAGCTCAACCAGAAGGCCTTTGAAGCCGCTCACCTCAACGAGCTCGAAGCCGAGACCGCTGCCGCCCAGACCCTCGAAGTTCTGCTCGCCGAAGACAGCGACACCCTCGGGGTGAAGAGCACAAGCCAATCCATCGCTCGCGACAACGATCCTCTCGGCCTCGGGAGCGTCTACCCCATCGCCAAGATGCGCTCCGGCGAGATCCCGAACACAGAGCTCGGCCAGAGGATCCTGCACAGCTACTCGCCCTACCTGGGCTGGGCGATCTTTCTCAACTTCAGCGCTTTCCAGTTTCCCGGCGGAGAAGAAGGGGCAACTCATTACTCTTCTTTTGCCTACGACCGTCACGTGCCGCTGGACTTCTACGGCCCGATGTTCATCCCAGGCACCTATCACGATCGCGTAGCCCCGGTTGACATTGCAGCGACCTTCGCTTCGATCCTCCGCGTCAACCAGCCCTCCAGCATCGAAGGCCATATCCTCACCCACGTTATGCGCCCGGATACCGGAGGTAAGCTCTCTCCACCGGCGCACGCGGAGCGCGCTCGCTAATCGTTGCGGGTTCCGTTGCTCTGCGCCCAGTTAGAGCAACGGAATACACTTAAACCATGAGAAGGGGACTGAATCGGTGAGCAAGGGACCGGAGATGAGTGTCACGGTCGCGGGTGTGGAGCTGCGCTCCCCCGTCATCGCTGCCAGCGGAACCTTCGGCTATGGGATCGAGTTCGAGGAGATCGTCTCGCTCGACCGCATCGGCGCGTTCGTGACCAAAGGACTCTCCAGGGAGCCGATGGCGGGAAACCCGACTCCCAGGATCATCGAGACGGCCGCTGGGATGATCAACGCGATCGGCCTGCAGAACATGGGAGTCCGCCCCTTTGTCGAAGAGAAGCTGCCTAAGCTCCGCCACATCAAGGGCGCGGTGGTGATCGCAAACATCTTCGGCTACACGGTAGAGGACTGCTTGGAGGTAATCCAGGTGTTGAATGATGCTGAAGGCATTGCCATGTATGAGCTCAATGCGAGCTGCCCCAACACGAGCCATGGAGGCATGGTCTTCGGGACCGATCCGGAGTTGTTGAAGGAGCTGGTCTCCGGGACGAAAGAGGCAGCCAAAAGACCCTTGATGGTCAAGCTCTCACCCAATGTAACCAGCATCGGGCAGATGGCGAAGGTGGCCGAAGAAGCGGGTGCGGATGCCATCTCGCTGGTCAATACCTTTGTCTCCCTTGCAATCGATGTAGAGACACGGCGACCCAGGATCGCGAACGTGACCGGAGGCCTCTCCGGGCCGGCCATCAAGCCGATCGCGGTCCGGATGGTGCATGAGGCGTCCAAAGCCGTGAAGATTCCCGTCGTGGGGATGGGAGGTATCGTGCGTGCCGAAGATGCGGTGGAGTTCATGATGGCGGGAGCGACGGCGGTGCAGGTGGGTACGGCAAGCTATGCCGATCCCCGAGCTGTGGAAAATATCGCGAACGGGATGAAGAAGTGGTGCGCCTCCCACCAGGTGGAGCAGGTGAGATCGCTGACCGGGGCCGCAGTCTGCTGATCGGGTCGGTAATTCAAGCTAACCCTCAAAGCCCGTTTTGAGGGTTACTGTTTTTCCGCCGGAGGGTGATCCGAGATGCCTTCCGGCGGTGCCGTCGGTAACCCCTAAAACCGGTTTTAGTGGTTATCGCAATGAAAGCGGTACGGCATTGGGCGAAGGGTGGGACAGGACATAAAATAGAGGGTGATGACCTCCCATAGTGCTCCCTCTTCCGTTTCAGTTGATCTTCGTCCTGTTCGCCGCGCTCTTTTGTCCGTTACCGACAAGACCGGCCTTGTTGAGTTTGCCCGCGCGTTGGCGGGGCACGGGGTTGAGCTGATCTCGACCGGGGGAACCGCTAAAGCCCTTCGGGATGCCGGTCTGGCAGTCAAGGACATCAGCGAACTGACCGGATTTCCCGAGATGCTGGATGGGCGCGTGAAGACGCTGCATCCCAAGGTCCATGGAGGAATTCTGCATATGCGCGGCAATGCGGAACACGTGGCGGCGGTACAGTCGCATGGCATTGAGCCTATCGATATGGTCGTGGTTAACCTGTATGCCTTTGAAAAGACAGCCCAGAAGCCGGGCGTCGCGTTCGCTGACGTGATCGAGAACATCGATATCGGCGGACCTTCGATGGTACGTTCGGCGGCGAAGAACTTCGAAGACGTGGCCATTGTGACCTCGACGGCAGACTACGGCCTGCTGGCTGAGGAGCTCGCTGCCAGCAAGGGAAGCCTGAGCCGGGCGACGCGGTGGCGGCTAGCGAAGCAGGCCTTTGCAGTTACTGCGGCCTACGACTCTGGGATTGCCACGGCGCTTGAGAGCATTGAGGCGCCCTCGGGTCCGGCGGTGTTTTCGGCTGAGCTGCCCCAGACGATCCGGATTATCGATCCAGTGGCGAAGACCCTGCGTTATGGCGAGAATCCTCACCAGAAGGCGGCGTTATACGTAGACGGAAGCGGCCAGGGCGTGGCGGCGGCCGAGCAGTTGCAGGGCAAGGAGCTGAGCTACAACAACCTGGTGGATCTGGATGCCTGCTGGGAGCTGGTAAGCGAGTTCGATGCGGCCGAGGCCGTGGTTGCGATCATCAAACACACGAATCCATGCGGCGCTTCGACGGGAGCGACGGTGCTCGAGGCCTACAAGCGGGCGCTTGAGGCCGATCCGGTCTCGGCGTTCGGCGGGGTTATCGGGGTCAATCGTGAGGTCGACGGCGAGGCGGCAGAGGAGATCGCGAAGCTGTTTGTAGAGGCGATTGTGGCTCCTGGCTTCACCAGGGAGGCTCTGGAGCGGTTTTCGGCGAAGAAGAACCTTCGACTGGTGAAGATTGTTCCCGCGGAGACCCCGCGGGTGATCAAGCAGGTCTCGGGCGGTTTGCTGGTGCAGGATTCCGATCGCCTCAGGATTACGGAGGCCGAGCTGAAGGCGGTAACCGACCGCGAGCCTACGCCGGAGGAGATGCGGGCGTTGCTGTTTGCATGGAGGGTCTGCAAACATGTGAAATCAAATGCGATTGTGTATGCGCGTTATTCGGACGGACACGGTCAGACGGTCGGGATCGGTGCCGGGCAGATGAGCCGCGTCGACGCGGCGAAGTTCGGGGCGATGAAGGCGATTTTGCCGCTGAAAGGAACGGTCGCGGCTTCGGATGCGTTCTTTCCATTCCCGGACGGCCTGGAGACGATTGCCGAGGCCGGAGCGACGGCGGTGATTCAGCCAGGCGGTTCGGTCAAGGATGCTGACGTGATTGCGGCTGCAAATCGGCTGGGCATTGCGATGGTGATGACGGGGATCCGTCATTTCCGCCACGGATGAGGGGAAAGCCGAATATAATCACGGCCAAGCCTCTCGGCCCATTGTCTGGACGCGGTTTGCAGCCAATCAGCCTCAAACGTCGTCTAAATGGAGTGACTCTGCTCGATCTTCAAGTCTGTTTCGATCTGGCTCTCTACCTCGGCGGCACAGGAACTTATTGATGATGAACCTTCTCTCACGTGCCTCCAACCTTCGGCTGCTCTCGGCGGCCGTCGTCCTCGCCGTAGTTCCAGCGATCTATGCACAGACGGCTCCGGCTCCTGCTGCCAATCAACCCACGACACCGGGAAAGACAACGGACAGGGCCGCGGCTTACTACCACTACGGTCTCGCACACATGTACGAGGATCTGGCGGTGAGCGCAGGCCGTCCGGACTACGTGACCCAGGCGATTGAAGAGTACAAGCTGGCCATGGACGCCGATCCCAACTCCACCACGCTGCAGGACGGACTGGCGGAGCTGTACTTCAAGCTGGGCCGGATCCGGGAGGCAGTGACCTCGGCGCAGGATCAGGTAAAAAAGAACCCGAACGACGTTGCGGCGCACGATCTGCTCGGAAAAGTTTATCTACGGTCGCTGGGCGACATGCAGGGGCAGCAGTCGGGCCAGATGCTGAAGCTGGCGATTGCGGAGTATCAGAAGCTCGCTGAGCTGAAGCCTGACGACGTCGAGACGCACTTGTTGCTGGGCCAGTTGTATGGGCTGAACCATGACTCCGCCAAGGCGGAGGAGGAGTTCAAGACGGCGCAGAAGATCGACGGTGGATCGGAAGAGGTGGTGCTGAATATGTACCGTCTCTACACGGAGCAGGGCGACTTTCCGCGTGCCGCCGCTGTGCTGAGCTCCATTCCGGTGGACGATCGGAGCGCACGAATCGATTTTGCCCTGGGAGCGACGTACGACCAGTTGAAGAAGCCGAAGGATGCGATCGCATCGTATCGCCGGGCGCTCGATGACGATCCGGAGAATGTAGACACGGAGCGCGGGCTGGCGACCGCGCTGCTGCGCGACGGTCAGTTGGACGAGGCTCTGAAGATCTTCAACAACATCGTTGCGGCGGAGCCACAGGATGCGCAATCGCAGATCAAGATAGCGGATATTCAGCGGCAGCAGGGGCACTACGATCAGGCGCTGGCGACGCTCGAAAAAGCCAAGCCGTTAGCGCAGGACTCCGTGGAACTGAGCTATAACGAGGCTCTCATCTATGATTCTCTGGGCCGCTATGATGATGCGGTCCGGACGCTGAAGACGCTGCTGGACGGAACGGTGCATCCGGATGGGAAGTATTCGGACCAGGAGAAGGGGAACCGGGCGATCTTTTTGGACCGGATGGGAATCATCTACCGGGAGCAGAACAGGACGGCCGAGGCGGTCGATGTCTACAAGCAGATGGTCCCGCTGGGTGGCGACTTCACGAAAAATGGTTATCAGGGACAGATTGATGCTTACCGCGATGCCCATCAGTGGGCCGAAGCCACCACCGTTGCAGCCGATGCCGCGAAGTCGCTGCCCAAAGACCAGTCTGTCCAACTGATGTATGCAGGGCAGCTGGCGGATACAGGTAAGGTGGACGAAGGAATCGCTTTGGCGAAGTCTCAGCTTTCGCCGAACGATAACCAGCCGGACGATCGCGAGGTCCACCTTGCCCTGGCGAATATCTATACACGGCTGAAGCGCTGGTCCGATGCGAACAAGGAACTGAATGCGGGCGAGGCGCTCTCTGCGAAGCCGGAGGAGAAGCTGTATGTCTACTTCCTCCGGGGAATCCTCGGAGACCGGCAGAAGCAGTATGACGCGGCAGAGGCGCAGTTCCGCAAGGCGCTTGCGATCGATCCGCAGAACGCGACCATTCTGAACTATCTCGGCTACATGCTGGCTGACCGCGGGGTGCGGTTGAGCGAGGCACTGACGATGATCCGCAAGGCCGTGGAGCTTGACCCGCAGAACTATGCCTATCTGGACTCCTTGGGCTGGGCGTATTACAAGACTGGACAGTACGCGCTGGCTGAGGAGAATATCCGCAAAGCCAATGAGCGCAACAGCGGCGATCCTACGATTCACGACCATCTGGGCGAGGTCTATGAGAAGGCAGGGAAGCTGAAGCTGGCGGTGGAGCAGTGGGAGCGGTCGATGCATGAGTACTCGCGCTCGCTTCCAGCAGATGCCGATCCGGAGGACGTGGCCAAGGTGCAGCATAAGCTGGACAATGCACGGGTGAAGCTGTCGAGGTTGAATACGACTCCAGTCAAATAGACCGATTGGAAGTGGACTACCGGGCGCACCCGTGAGAGGAAAGGGCGCGCCCGAGGTGTTTAAAGGGTGCGGATGATTCCGGTACACTCGTGATGGCTATGACCGAGAATCTTGAACAGTGCACCGTGATTGGAGATGAAGACGATCCGCTGGTATCGAGGATCTATCCGGCGCCGGAACATCCTGGGCGGAACGCCTTTCAACGGGATCGTGAACGGATTGTGCAATCCCGTGCCTTTCGCAGACTGGCAGGAAAGACGCAGGTCTTCACCAGCAGATCGTCGGATCACTTTCGCAGCCGGTTGACACACACGATCGAAGTGGCGGAGATTGCGCGGGCGGCGGCGGCGCAGCTCGGTCTGAATGAAGACCTCGCGGAGACACTGGCGCTCGCTCACGACATTGGGCATGCTCCTTTCGGTCACGCGGGCGAGCGCGCGCTGGATCGCTGCCTGCGCCGGCATGGGCTGAGCTTCGACCACAATCTTCATGCGCTGCGCATCGTAGAGCACTTTGAGCAGCGCTATGCCGCTCATCGCGGCCTGAATCTTACGCTGGGGGTGCGCGAGGGAATCATTAAGCACTCACGCGATTACAAGGCTGAAGCGCATCCTGCGCTTGCGGAGTACCTTCTCGATGAAAGACCTCCGCTCGAAGCTCAACTGATCGACCTCGCGGACGAGATTGCGTATCTTACAGCGGATCTGGACGACGGTGTCGAGTCCGGTCTGCTGGAGATCGGCCACATTCGCGAGAACATCACGATTGTCAAACGCTGCTATCGCTCTGTCCAAGAAAAGCATTCGGGAGTGGAGGAGAAGTATCTCTTCCACGAAGCACTGCAGTTGATGCAGAACGTGCTTACCGACGATCTGATTGCGACGACGCGTGCGAATGCGAGAGCGATGGGCGCTGGTTCCCTGGAGGAGATCCGACGGCATCCGGAGCGGCTGGCTGTGTTCTCTCCACAGGCAGAGTCAGAGCGGCTGGAGGAGAAGCGTTATCTCTTCGACACGTTGTATACCTGCGATTCGTTGGAGAAGGAGCATGACAAGGCGGAAGAGGTCGTGACGGCCTTGTTCGATTTCTGGATTGGCGATCCGGAAGAGCTGCCTGCGGGTTACTTTGAAGAGATTGAGGACGAGGGGCTCCCTCGTGTGGTTGCGGATTACATTGCAGGGATGACGGACAGCTTCATTCTGGAACTGTACGCGCAGGTCAAGCGCGCAATCCGGCGCTGATAAATTTGTATGATTCCACAACGGTGGGAGTAAAATTCCTCCACCATGCCCTTCTCCACGGCGAACATTACGGCCTTGATTGTGGCGGCGAGTTTTGCCGGCGGGCTAAATATCTATGCGACCGTACTGACGCTCGGAATTCTTGCACGGACCCATTGGGTGACGCTGCCGCCGGGACTGACCGGCGTGGGAAACATGTGGGTGATCATCACCTGCGGCCTGTTGTTTGTAGTTGAGTTTTTCGCGGACAAGATTCCCGGATTCGATGTGATTTGGAACGGTCTGCAGACGGTGGTGAGGATTCCGGTGGCCGGTCTGGTGGCGTATCACGCCAGCTCACAGCTCACGCCGCAGATGCAGCTGCTGGCCACGGCAATCGGGGCGGGAATCGCATTTGCTGCACATAGCTCGAAGACGCTGGTGCGCGCGGCTGTGACACCGAGTCCTGAGCCGATATCGAATATCGCCTTGAGTTCGACGGAAGATGTGCTTGCGGTTGGATTGACCTGGTTCGCGACGAGTCACCCCATCATCGCGGGGTCGACGGCGGTGTGTCTGCTTGTGGCCGCATTTTTTATAGCAAGGGCGCTTCTACGGGCGATTCAAAGGCCGCTGCGGAAGGTCTTCCGGCCTGACCTGGAGGCTGAGCTGAGCGCTCAGGAGAAGCCACCGGTTTAGCGGTCATAGGTCTGCGGGAGTGGCAGCTTCAATAGGAAAAGTTTTGCAGGATCGAGCGATTCTCCCTGCCAGCGAACACTGAGGTGCAGATGTGGCCCTGTTGCGCGGCCTGTGGCTCCGCTCTGCCCGATGAGCTGTCCACGACGGACCTGCTCGCCCTCTTTCACGTCGAACTTGGAAAGATGCATATAAATGGTGGCTAAGCCTAGGCCGTGATCGATGATGACGCAGTTGCCTTCGTAGTAAAGAGGGCGCGCCAGGACAACACGGCCGGAGTTTGCAGCCATTACGGGGGTTCCTGTTTTCGCACGATAATCGAGACCGCGGTGGACGCTGGCGAGCGAGCCGTTGAAGACTCGTCTGGTCCCAAAAGAGTCGGTGCGGGGAGTGCTACGCAGCGGCGGGGAAAAACTTCCGATCCAAAGAGGAGCGGATGCGGTACTGGCGAAGATTCTGTCTTTGATTTTTTGGTCCGCGGCGATAATTTTTTGAGCCGCCGGATCGGGTTGTACAAATTTTTCGGGGACGGTAAGCGGGACTTCCTTGTAAGGCGCGGGAGCGATTTCGATGGTGCGGTGGAGTATTTCGGTCTTGCCGGCGCGTGTCACTTCGATGGCGAGATCGTAGCTGCCCGCCTTTACGCCGACGTCAATACCGCCGAGAGCATACCAGGGCTCAAGACGCTCTTGTATCTTGAAGAAATCCAGGCTGTGTCCCTGCCACGTTCCTATGACCTTCTCTGCTCCAGGTGCTTTGACGAGGAAAAGGGAGGGAGTGCCGCTCTCAAGCTCTTCCGGTTGCCATGAGATAGAGATGTTTCGCTGAGCTCTTGCGGCAGGCAGAATGGCGAGCAGGATAAGGCAGAGAGCTACGATGGATAGAGGTATCCTGCCGCGGGCCTTTGGCTGCGCTGGTGTAGTCATGATGGCTTCCATGTCCTTTGACCTCCATCATAGCTGGCGACGGCACTCCTCTTGCATGTGGATGGAAAAGCAGTTCGAGCTTCGGGTCGAATAGCCCACTCATGCGATAGAGGCTGCATGAGTGAGCATCCGGCGGATTGATGTGAGTTAGTAGGTCAAGCGCAGGGCAAGCTGAACCTGGCGTGGATCTCCGACGGCGGTTGCCTTGCCGAAGGAGGGTGATGGAGACGTCGGATACATCCCCGTGCCGAATGTACCGTTGGGGATGAGATCGTTGCGATGGTTAAGAGCATTGAAGGCCTCGGCGATTCCTTCAAGGTGCACGCGTTCGGTGAGACGAAAGGTTTTGCTCAGTCGCGCATTGAGTGTGAAGGAGTCGAAGCTCGTGCCGGAGTTTCGACCGATCACGGTGCCGGGCAGCACATCGAGGCAGCTCGCAATGCCGGGGACGCAGGGCCGCATGGTCGTGCCCTGAATGCTATTCGCTCCGGTGGTGATGTTGAAGGGAAGCGCGGAATAGTACTGCAGAATTCCACTCAGCATGAGGCCGTGGCGGATGTGGTTCAAAAGACCGGGAGTGGTGTCGGCAGCGGTGTGGAGGGTGCCATCAAAGACTACGCGGTGCCGCTGATCGTCGTCGGAGCGGCTTCTGTCCTGGGCGATGTTGAAGTTGTTGATCGGTGAACTGAAGAAGAACTCGCCAACATCATCGATCGCCTTCGACCAGGTGTAAGAGACGCGATAGCTTCCCCAACGTGACGGGCGTTGAAGAAATGAGACAGAAAGACCATCGTAATAGGAATCTGCCGCCGATTGGTATTGTTTGTTGTTGCCGTAGAATGCATTGGGCCGGCAACCATTGTTGCTTCCCGATGCGACACAGGTTGGCGTATTCAGATTCACTGAAGCTACCAGGTGCAAACCACGAACGTGCTGGTAGCTGATGCCGAGCGTGCTGCCGGCTCCAAGCTGCTGCTCTACCTGGAGCGTTGCCTGTTGAGAGTATGCGTTTTGAATGTTCGGATCCATCGTCGTGAAGTTGACCAGCACGCCCGAAGGCTGCGCTGCGAGGATGGAGGGGAACTGCGGTGCTCCCTGTTGAGACGAAAAAAGATTGACGGTAACGAAGGTGGAGCTGTCGATGTTGGTGGTATTGCCGCTGGACTGCAAGGCGTTCGAGAGAGCGCGTAGAGGAACGCGATCGTAGAAGAGGCCGAAACTTCCTCGCACGAGAGTATGGCCATCAGGGAATGGAGACCACACGAAGCCGACGCGTGGGGAGACGTTGTTGGTGTCGGTATGGACGCCCTTCAACCACTGCAGATCGTAGCGAAGGCCTCCGTTGAGAGTGAGCGAGGGCGAGAGCTTCCATTCATCCTGCAGGAAGAGGCCGAGGTTGGGGTTGTGTTGAGAGACGTTGGGGTTGCCGAAGGACTGGGTATAGCCGGAGTTATTGTAAGTTCCCGCGAGGAAGCTACTGAGTGAAGCGAAGGAATAGCTACCGCGTGAAGTCTGAGGAAAGTTGATGGTTAGATCGTTGTAGAGGAGATCCGCGCCGATACGGAGAGAGTGAGCGCCGGTTTGATGGGAGAGATTGTCCACAACTTCATACAGGTTATTAAGCCGTCCCTGCGGCGAGGAAGAGAGCGTGCCGAAGGTAGCCACTCCAGAGATGCTGACGGCCGGGCCGATGGGGTCGTTCGATGGGGCGGCCAGGTCGCTGTGTGTGTACTGACCGCGGGTTTCGTTGACCGTCTTTGAGGAGAACGTCGCGATGTTGCTTGCAGTGACGGTGTTGTCCGTGTCGTGCAGGGCTGCGGCTGCGGTGGTTGCGCTCAAGCTTCCGACGCCGCGGGAGTTAAGGCTGTCGACGTTGTAGAAGTTGTAGCGAAGGCTAAACTCGTCCTTGTCGCTAAAGCGATGATCGAGCCTTCCGAAACCATTGTTTGTCCGCACGGGATTGGAGTAGACGCCAGTAGCAATTCGCGGCCCCTGGTAATTGATGGAATCGAGATGGGAGTTAATCATCGCGACGTTCGCGGGTGTGATCGTAACGATTCCGTTCTGGTTGAGCTGTTTATGCTCGAAGTTAGAGAAGAAGAAGGTGCGCTGGTGAAGAATGGGACCGCCAAGGCTGGCACCGTACTGGGCCTGCGTGAGCGGAAGCGTGCTTTGCGAGAGAGCATTGCTGGTATTGAGGCGCTGATTTCGCAGGAAACCATAGAGACTGCCGTGGAACTGATCGGTGCCGCTGCGCGTGACCATGTTAATGTAGCCACCCAGCGCGCGGCCGAACTCCGCCTGTCCTCCGCTGGTAACGACCTGCATCTCGCTGACGACATCGAGGCCGTAGAAGGTTCCTGTGAGTCCCGCTGCGTCGTCGTTGGAGGAGAGTCCATCGACGATGAAGCTGTTGGAAAAGTTGCGCTGACTGTTGACCGAGTATCCCTGACCAGGGACGGCAGAGGTCTCGGCATAGAGCTGGGTGCTGGCGGTGTTGGTGGGAGAGACTCCAGGCACGAGGAGAGCAAGGTCGAGATAGCTTCGACCCAAGAGCGAGAGGTTCTGAACTTCGTTAGGAAGAATAGTCTCGGCAATCTGGCTGCGATTGGCTTCAAGCACTGGAGGCATCGCGGAGACGTTGACCGAAGACTGCGCGGTGGCGATGGTCAGGGTGATGGGAAGGTGAAAGTCCGCGCCTACCGTAAGTGAGACATCCGTGATGGTAGAAGCAAAGCCAGGCTGCGTGACGGTAACGCGGTACGGCCCAACGGTGAGATAGGGGAAACGGAAACGTCCTTCCGCGCCGGTAGAGATTGTATTTGTGATGTGGGTTGCGAGCTGCGTAGCAGAGACGCTTGCATTCTGGACGACTCGCCCTGCAGGATCGGTAACCCGGCCTCCGAGCGAAGCGTTGTTGACGGTCTGTTGCGCTCGAAGTGCGGGCCTTATGGCCAGTGCCGTTGCAGCGATAAAGACAAAACTTCTGAAGTACTTCATGAAATCCCTCACAGATCTCGACTGCTTGAGAGGCGCTGTTCGCGCCTAGGATCGTTGGTGGTTTGCACGAGGGAATGAAGCAGGCTGGGCGGCGGACCTCGTTTTTGCCGGGCACGCTCGGAGGAGATGCGATAGTGCGCCTCGGTCTGGGCGATGCTCAGCGCGAAGCTTGGAGGGAAGGGAATCGTTGTGGATGCGCTTAGCCATGGAGCATCCGCGTGTGATCCGAACCACTGGATAGAAGAGGGGCAGTAGGGGCAGCGTTCTTGTATCGACGAGAACTGGTGGCCGGCGTCAGTGCCAGTGGAGGTCTGCATCGAGGACATCGCGCAATGATGTTTCCCGTCCCGCCGGCAACAGGCGGGCAGCGCACTATTCCATCCGCCCGCTGCAAACAGCGGTGAGAGCAGCGGAAGGCTGAGGATCATCAACAGAGCGATAGTGACGATGCGGCGCATGCTCTCCAATGAGGCAAAACCGACGACAAGCAGGCAAGTCAACGTGACCTGGCGCGAGGCAAGACAAAGCTAAAGCTGAACGAAGAAAAGGAGGGAAAGGACGGTCAGGAGCGGAGCGAAGGAGGACCGCGTACGTGCCTTGAGAGCTCAACATCATCGCCGGGAAAAACATCCGGGAAATACTCGAGGGGCTCGAGAGACGGCGAATGCGGCTGAAATAGAAATGTTACGAGAAGCGAGGTGTTGGTATGATTCGCCGGCGCGGCCGCCAAGGGCCACATGGGGCATCGTTCCTGGCGTGCAGCGAGGACAGTTTTAGCGACCTGCGTCGCGCCGCCCGATCCCGAGAGGCAATGATGTGCTCCATGATGACGGCAGCAGGCCGGAAGGCTCGTATCGCCAGTCAGCGGGGTCGCAGCCATCACCGATGAAACCAGCGGAAGGCTGGTTATCAACAGCACCAGGATGGCCAGGAGGCGACGCATATATGGAATTGTAGTGTATCGGATCGTTTCGGCCAGCAGAGGCCGCAGCTGCTAGGTCGTGCGAGAGGTCCTGCTTAGCCATTGCTCGAAGAAATGGAGAAGCTCCTGCGGAGGCCTGAGCCAGGCCTTTGCATGGGTCTCGCGATACTCGTCTCGGACCAGGATAGAGAGGCCGCGATCCGTCAGGACGGCGAAGCCATCTTCATCGGTCAGGTCGTCTCCGAGAAATGCCACCGGCGTATCAGCGGTGAGCTTCTTGAGAACTGCGGCGATAGCATCTCCCTTGTCCGGGCGGATGACTCGCAGCTCCAAACCTCCTTCAAAGCGAAGCAACTTCAGGCGCTGCTGCTCCGTGAGGCTAGTCCACTCTTGTAACGTTCGGGACTGTATCTGTTCGATCTCGTCTTCTGAGAGACCTCGCCAATGGACCGCCACACCTCCCGGCTTGACTTCGATGAGAGAGCTCATTCCTTTGCTTCGCACTCTTTCCTCGGCTTGCGAAAGAAACTCCGCGAGTTCAGGGTCGATGACGATCTGCCGTCGGGTTCCGTCGGCGAGGAGGTGATCGAGACCATGGGCTCCCCAGATCTCGATTCCGCTTAAAGGGTGAAGGAGCGCCTGTACCTCGGAGATGGGACGGCCTGTGATGATGATGATTCTGGTCTTGCCGGATTGCAGGATTTCTTCAAGCAGAGGCAGCACGCCGGGATAGGGGTTGGCCCGGTGGCGGTCGATCTGGAAGGGCGCGAGGGTCCCATCATAGTCGAGCATCAACACCGAGGAAGCCGCGTCCCTGAGGCCATCCAGAAAGCTCGCAGTAGTGGCGATTCCATTTTGTTCCTTCATCTGCATCCATCTTTCCTTGTTGGCGTTACCGATCGAGTCGAAGATCGCAGAGCTCTCCGATCAGAGTGCCTGCCCACCAGTAGATGTTGTGTTCCCTGACGGTCCTGCGCATTCTCTGCATGCGATCGATGATCTCGGTCACATCCATCTCGAGAATCCTGGCGATAGCGTCCCCGGTGGCCTGAATGTCATAGGGATTCACAATGATGGCGTCCTGCAGCTCTTTGGATGCTCCAGTGAAGCGGCTAAGAATAAGGCTGCCTCGTTCGTCGTTGCGGGCGGCGACATACTCCTTCGCAACGAGGTTCATGCCGTCGTGGAGCGAGGTGACCATGCACAGATGAGCAGCGCGATAGTAACGCCGGACTTCTTTATGCGAATGCTGGCGGTTGAGGAAGACGATCGGTCGCCACTTGCCGCGCTTGAAGCGATCGTTGATGCGATTCGCTTCCGACTCGACCTCGCGCTGAAACTCTGCGTAGCGAGGGATATTGCTCCGTGTAGGAGCTCCGATCTGGATGAAGGTGAACTTGCCCTGGTAGCGCGGGTGGCGCTCGAGGAAGGATTCGACCGCCTGGAAACGCTCGATGATTCCTTTGGTGTAGTCGACGCGATCGACTCCTACTCCAAGAAAAGTCGCGTCAATTCCAAGTTCGGCGATCAGCGCGCTGCGTTCCTCTTCAGCATTGCGTTCAAGATGCGAGTCGAGCACATCGCCGGACATCTCAACGCTGATAGGGAAGGGCAGCACGGACGACCAGTGATCATTCCTCCTCACCGAAAAGTGCTCCCAGTCAACGCGGGCCTCGAGAACGCGATCGACAGTGCTGAGGAAGTTGTTGCAGTGTGCCTGCACGTGGAATCCGATGAGATCGGCGCCAAGCAGACCATCCAGCAGCTCGCGCTGCCACGGGCAGATGCTGAAGGCCTCGGGGTTAGGCCATGGAATGTGCCAGAAGATGGCGACACGCGCGTGGGGCATCCGATCCTTGATCAGGCGCGGCAAAAGAGCGAAGTGATAGTCCTGGATGAGAACGACGGGGTTCTCCTCGCCGGCCATCTCTTCGACAAGCGCGTCGGCAAATCGCTCATTGACCTTGTTGTAGTGCTCCCAATCGGAGACGCGGAAGGTGGGACGCGTGTGCGCCATATGGCAGAGCGGCCAGAGGCCCTCATTCGCGAAGCCATAGTAGTAGCCCTCCTCCTCTTCTGCAGTGAGCCAGACCCGACGGAGAGTGTACTTCGGATCGTCCGGTGGGACCTGCAAGCGGTCGTGGCTGTCCACAGTCTCCGCGTCGGCGGTGCCGCTTCCCTGGGCAATCCAAGTTCCGTTACACGCGCAGAGGATCGGTTCGATCGCAGTCACGAGACCGCTTGCCGGAACGTTGACCGTGATCTCACTGCCTTGCCAGCTGTGGATGTAGGGTTCACGGTTCGAGACGACGAACAGGCTGCTGCCACTGAGTTTGCTGCGGACGTGTTCGGCAAGACGTTGCGCGGTCCACAGGGACTCGTTGGTATTGCGAAGCCGCGCCTCGATCGCAGCCGCAGCACGTGCTCGCTGCATACTTTCTGCAAGAGGCGCCATCTCTCGCGCGAGGGGAAGAAGGAAATCAAGGTCTTTGCTGGGCGGCGCTGAGATGGGCTTTCCGGTACGAAGCGTCTTCATCCATTGAGCCGCGCGAGCGATCGGTCCGGCCAGACTCCAGCGTACGATCAGAAGTGTGATCGCGATGATGACGAGGACCTGGCCTGCGACGCGAATGAAGACGCGGCCCCAGACGCGGAAGATTTCGGCGCGAATGTAAGCGGTCTCATAGACAATGACGATGCCACCGATGATGTTTTTATCTGCTTTGTGCAAAGGCGCAGCCAGCAGGTAGACACGATGAAAGCGCAGCCGGGTAAAGCTGCTCTCCGGACGATCGTGGGAGAGCGCGTCCTTGAGCGCATCCGGAGTTCCAGGGAGAAGGGAACCGAGCTCTCGTGTCATGATCAGGGTTGAGCCGTCATGGTCATAGATGCCGATCCCGAGAAGGTGATCGCGGTTGCTGAACCGCTGCACCAGTTGCTCGAGCCGTGGAGTATCCCCGTTCGCCAGATACATTTCGGCGCTGCTTGCGAGGCTTTCTCCAAACGTCTCAGCTTTGTACTGGAGGTCTCGGCGCAGAGCCTCCTTATCATCCCGAACATCTGTCCAGGATGATGCGAGAGATACAAGGGTCACCCCCAGGATCAGCGCTATGATCAACCGCAAACTCAAAATCCGCATAGGCCCTATAGATGAATCCTTCTGCAGGAAGTACAGAAGATTAGTTTAAATGCTGCGTCCGTCTGGTGTCTTGTGCGAGCTGTGTTCGACAAGGTGGAATGCATGCCTGAATTCCGTGTGTGCCGGATAACGAATTCGATTTCGCTCCATGAGAACGGCTGTTTCGAGAGCTGCATCTAACAAAACGTGTCTTTTTGTGCTGGATTGCTCAAACGCTGTATCGGTCGGATTCCGATGTGCCTGGGAGTGTTGCTTGTGCTCCTGCCAGCAGCGGCCCGGGCCGATATGGGCGTCATGATCGCGGACCCAACTACGGTGGGTGCTTCGGCATTCACGCATGCGGGGCATGCCCTGGTATATCTCACCGGAGTCTGTGCCGACACACCGGTGCGAGCACGACTCTGTCGTACGGGCGAGAACGGCTCGGTGGTGACACGGTATCCGAAGTTTCACGAGAGCTCTTCTTATGGATGGAATATTGTTCCGATTGAGTTGTACCTCGAGGGTTCAATGCGGCCTGGGGAGCGGCTGCTCTATGGCTCACAAAACGTAAGAGATGCGCTCGCGTCCAAAGCCAGGGACGGATTCATGAAAGATGTGTGCAGCGGAGCATGTCCGATAGTAGCTCATAGCTACTGGAGGGACATGGTCGCAGCGACGATCACACGTGACATCTTCGTCTTTGCCGTCAAGACAGATACGACTCAGGATGAAAAGACTGTCGAATGGCTGAACGCGCAGGAGAACGTGGATCGCTATAACGGGGTGACGAACAACTGCGCGACCTTCGTAAAGGATCTGATCAATGTCATCTTCCCGCATTCAGTCCATCGCGATGTGATTAATGATATCGGAATGATGACTCCAAAGGCTGCTGCGCACTCTTTTACGAGCTGGGCTCAGAGACAGCGGGATTTGGGGTTTTACATCATGCACTTCTCCCAAAAACCGGGGAGCATCGCGCGCAGCGGAGTGGCGAGCAGCGGCACGGAGACGGCGATCCATATGAAGAAGTACCTCATCGCAGCTGCGATGATCGGGGATCATGAAGTAGCTGGATCGTTCTTCGTCGCCTATTGGCTGACGGGAAGATTCGGTCTCTACAAGGAATATGTGCGACATTCCACTCCGAGGCTGACGGAACTGGAGAGGACCCATCAGGCGCAGAAGGAGACGGGCGGACCTGCGGAGCTGCGGTTGATCGAAGCAGAGATCGAGACTAACGAGACCCAGACAACGGGAACAGATGCAGAGTGGACGTCTTACCGACAGCGCTTTACCGCAATGCGGGAAGCTGCGGCTCCATCGGATGATGCATGGAAGACGGTGTTGAAGCGCCTTGATCGAGGAACGATCTCGGTGGATGGGAACGGCGATACCTGGGCGGTTCCGGAGAAAGATACCCGTCGCGTAGGGATTAGCAACCGAATTGTCCTTGCAGAGGGGTCGGATCCGCAACTTGCGCTGCAGTTGATGGCCTGGCGTGTGGGCTTTGCCCTTTCAGCGAAGAAAAGGATGAGACCGGGAATCGTGGAGTTCCGCGAGGATTGGGCTCTGTTCGAGCGGGCCTATGCGCAGATGCACCCAACTGTGATGATTGCTGGCGCAGATGAAGACGGGAAGGCGGCCACCAGCTACGCGGCTGGAGCAGCCGAACGCTAGAGTGACTTCTTCGCACTCCCCGGAAGGGAAGGGGCAACAGCTCTTTCACCAGATTGGAGAGACGATCAAGGTCGTTCGACATCTCTCGTCCTAGCTGCCAGCGACTGCGGAGGTCGATGGGCAAACGAGGCTTCGTTCTGGAGGTCAAGGACTTCGAGTCCGATATCAGATAGATTTTGGGCCAGTTGGCTCATCTGAATTTCATCAAAATGCCCTTTATTTCCGCTGCGTTGCGATCTTTTTTTGTGCATCGAGAAAACGGCGGACGCGGTCCAGCGAGCGGGCTTTGCCAAAGACCACCATACTCTCAAGCAGGGGAGGAGACATCGTACTTCCAGTGATAATGGCGCGGAGAAGCATAAAGTTCTCCTTGACCGACCAGGACTTCTCCTCGCCGAGCTTCTTCAGAGCCTGCTCAAGCGCGTCGTGCGTCCATTCGGCGGCTTCGAGGACGGCGAGCTGCTCCTGGGCAAATGCAAGAGTCTCCTCCAAAATACGCTTTTTGGGGAGAAAGACTTCCTGCGAAGGAAGGACGTTGTCGGAGAAGAAGAAGCTGGTCAGGTCGCCGAACTGGGTGAGCGTTTCGATGCGTGTCTGCATGAGGGAAGAGATCTGGCGAAGATAATCGTCGCCAAAGACGCGAGTGCGAACGGCGGAGTAGAAGTCCTCAGGAGTGAGCTTGCGCAGATACTCGCCGTTGAGCCACTTTAGTTTGGTGAGATCGAAGACGGGGCCGCCAAGCCGGATATGGGTAAAGACGAAGTGCTCAACCATCTCGGCGAGAGAGAACTGTTCGGTTCCGTTATTGAGGTCGGCGGGCATGCCGCCTCCCATCAGGCCGAGAAAGTTGATGATCGCCTCGGGAAGGTAACCACTGTCGCGGTAATAGGTGAGCGAGACAGGATTTTTTCGCTTGGAGATCTTCGATTTGTCGAGATTGCGCAGCAAAGGCATATGCCAAAAGCGCGGAAGCTGCCAGCCAAATGCTCGATAGAGCAAAACGTGTTTGGGGGTAGAGGAGATCCATTCCTCCGCGCGGATGATGTCGGTGATCTGCATGAGGTGATCGTCGACCACATTGGCGAGGTGATAGGTGGGGAAGCCGTCGGACTTGAGCAGGACCTGGTCATCGACGTTGTTGTGCTCGAAGGTAATCTGACCGCGAAGTTCATCACGGAAGGTGGTCGAGGAACTCAGGTCGGCCCCGTTCGGCGGAACTGCGAGCCGGACGGTGTAAGGCTTGCCGCTCGAGATCTTCTCTTCGATCTGTGCCGAGGTGAGATGGCGGCAGGTCCCGGGATAACGAGGCGGAAGCTTAGCGGCGATCTGCTCCTTGCGCACTGCCTCGAGTTCCTCGGGGGTGCAGAAACAGCGGTAGGCAGTGCCGTTGGCGAGAAGAATCTCCGTACGAGCGCGATAGATCTCCGTACGTTCGGACTGGCGGTAAGGCCCAAAAGGGCCGCCTACGTCTGGGCCTTCGTCCCAGGCCAGGCCAAGCCAGCGCAGAGAGTCGAAGATCATCTGCTCGGAGGTGGAGACGAAGCGAGCGCGGTCGGTATCCTCGATACGAAGGATGAACTTGCCCGACCGCTGCCGGGCATAGATATAGTTCAGCAGGCCGATGTAGGCCGTGCCGACGTGAGGGTCGCCGGTAGGCGAAGGGGCGATGCGGACGCGAATAGGTGCTTCAGTGCCGGTACTTGTCATGTTGGTTGCCAAACTTCGATGCTAGCAGAGTAAGCGAGGTTCAGCAGATGCGCGATGACCGTACGCCAGCTAAAGGTCGTCTGTGTGGCTCAAGGCTGTTCGCCATAAAGGCTGACGGTAAGGGTAGATTCGTTGAAGCGGTAGGAGCGCGTTAGCCGAAAGGTTGAGGTCTTTCTGTGGATATCGTAGTGGGTTCCGGTAACTACGGTGGGGACGGAGAGCAGGCACGCAGCACAGAGCTGCGGGATCTTCTGCTTCCAGGCCCCGGCGAGGATATTGGTGATCTCCCCTAGTCCGTCGAGAACGGTATCGTCGAGTTCGGTAATCTGCATGCCCATCATGCAGGCGGTAATCTGCTTCGCGGCAGCCTCGTTGACGACGACCGTAAAGGCTCCGCTGAGAGCTCCGGCCAGCCCGATGACAGCGGTAAGAGTAATGTTGGTGGGAGCCAGGGGGTTGTCGGAGACAGTGACTGGCACGCCCATCATGAGACCAAGAACCTCCTCTACCGTCTGGTCGAGCAGGGCAGTATCGGTAATAACGTCGACAACGGGGCTGACAGGCTGCAAGGCGGCTTGAACCATGAGGGCGAGAATCTCCTTCCGGACATGGTGGCTCTATCGGCGGAGAGAAAGGAAAGATGAGGCTCCAACTCGAAAAAAGTCCACAGGGACAGGTCAAAAGGAACAAGGACGCTATTCTAAAAACCTCACTGCACTTCACGAGGGAGTTCGCTTTGATGATCAGCTTTCAAAACCTGTTTTGCATCAGGCTCCTGATGGCCATCCTTGCACTGCCTGTTCTGGTAGGATTCGCGCAAACTCGGTACGACCAGCAATATCGGCCGCAAGTCCAGTTTTCGCCTGAGCATAACTGGACGAATGACCCCAATGGTCTCGTCTATTTCGAAGGCGAGTATCATCTTTTTTTCCAATACAACCCACAGGGCACCTCGTGGGGCCATATGAGTTGGGGACACGCGGTAAGTTCAGATCTGCTCCATTGGAAAGAACTGCCTGTTGCTATCCTTGAGACCGCTGACGAGATGATCTTCACGGGAAGTGTAGTCGTGGATGAAAGAAACTCGAGCGGACTCTGCGAAGCTGGTAAAGCGTGCCTTGTCGCTATCTACACCGCTCATAGTGGGACCGGAGAGCGGCAACGCGAGGCTCAGAATATTGCCGCGAGCCAGGATCGTGGACGCACATGGAGAAATTTTTCGGGAAATCCCGTGTTGGATCTGAAGATGCGCGATTTTCGCGATACGAATGTCTCGTGGAATGACTCGGTACATGCGTGGATCATGGCCGTGTCCCTTCCTAATGAGCACAAGATTGCCTTCTATTCGTCAAGCGATTTAAAGCAGTGGAAGCGTGAAAGCACCTTCGGGCCCGAAGGTGCCATCGGAGGGCAGTGGGAATGCCCCGATCTCCTGCACTTGCCGGGAGTGAACGGAATGAAGGATGTCTGGGCTCTCAAAGTCGGGGTCAATCCTGGCTCATTGCAGGGCGGCTCGGGGGAGCAGTACTTTTTGGGGAACTTTGATGGTAAGACATTCACTCTCGGTAAGGAGCAGGGAAGCCACGGATGGACTGATTATGGGAAGGACAGTTATTGCGCAATCAGCTACAACAATCTCCCAACCCATGCCTCGCCTACCCTTATAGGCTGGATGAATAATTGGCAATATGCCGACAAACTTCCTACGACTCCCTGGCGCGGGCAGATGACGCTTGCTCGTCGCTTGTCAGTGGTCCGGGATAAAGCTGGGCTTGTATTGTCTCAGGATCCCGTAATTGCCGATCAACGCGTTTTACCCGCACGCCGTGTTGATCTGCGTGTGAAGGCAAAAGACGAGACATCGAATCTCATGGTGTCGAAAGCCCCATTGGAGTTGCGATTGACCTTTAGTGGCGGAGATGCGATATATACGGCTTGCGAATCTTTTCTGATGACCAGCATTGGTCTGAGATCGGTTTCGATCAACATGCTATGAAGTTTTATGTCGATCGACGGAAGTCAGGATTGGAGGTGTCGGCAGAGTTTCCCACGCGAACTGAAGCGCCGCTGATAGGATCGCGCTCGCAAGACGTTCATCTCATTCTTGACCGGTCGTCGATCAGTGCATTCGCGCAATCAGGAACAATTGCGATGACGAATCTGATCTTTCCCCTCAAGCCCGACGCTCGCGTCGTGTTGTTTCGGCATGGAGGCGATCGATCTCTCCACGTGCGCGGAGAGATCTTCGCGCTCCGCTCGATCTGGTAGAGGAATGCATTTAGTTTTACGCCATCGACCGTGATCGTAGTATTAGAAATTGCGTTTATGGCTTAGCTGCTCGCGATGCGAGCAGGCTGCGAATGTTGAAAACGGTGTAGCTTTTACAGTGTGTATTTACAAATTTGGTGAGATTGTCGTTCACGACATACTGCTTTTGCGAATCGTCCCAGCTCAAAATCACCGGCTCAGGGAACTCATCATGAAGCGTGGCAGCGTTGTAAATCAAAATCAGATCGCTATGCTTAGGACTCGGCGTTGCTGCTCCAATGGCCTGCAGTCCGCCACACTCTTCTAACTCTGTGTGCCCCACTCCGAAGACGAGCAGAAATTTTGCTGGCGCATCGTCCGCAAGCTGGTACATCCCACAGTAGAATTTCTTTCGACGCGGGCCTTCCATAACCGGTGGACCGTCACCTTCACTCTTGTCCTCGGCCTGAAAACGCACAGGCACAAATGTAATCCCCGGCGCAGCTACCACCTGGCTTCGCTCCACCTCCAGGTTGCCTGCCCCCTCGGTTAGCAGACTCTTGTTCAAAGAAGCGCTTATCTTCGCAACCTTCTCTGGCGCGACACGACCCAGGCTCTGCGCAGCCAATTGCAGAGCAACTACGCTGCCCACCATCGCCAGCCACACAAACAAACTTTTATGGCGTCGCTTGTTCATAGAGGGTCTCCAGATTTGTGTCGTAGTGGTTCTTGCGATAGGAAGGGCCATTGTACATTTGGGCAAAATCGGCCCAGTGCTTCTGTTGCAATGCTCGCGTCAAGGCTGGCGAAAATTTGATATTTGATATAGGCCACAAATGCGTGAAGCTGTTGCTGTACAGACTGGCACATTGCATCCACAAAAAGATCTACGGTAATTGAATGGTCTTCGTGGGCATTCAGCAGGACCTAATCTCGTGATTGCGATGCGCACGCTTAGGCATGTTCTACAATTCGTCAGGGAGCAGTCGCTCGACCTAAGTTACTGATTTGATTTATGGCGGGAGACAGGGATTCCTATCGACGTATAACTATCATAAAATAAGCTACTTGTACTTAGGAGCGTTAAATGTACCCCACGATGTACCCTCATTTGATGCCACTTAGTATAAGGGAACGACGTTTGTCGTCGGCGACAAGAGTAATACGTCGTTAAGTGTTCTAGCGGAATTGTCAGACGCAGCGGACTCAAAATGGTATTTCCGGGTCTGCACTGCAATGCATCACGCAGCACCAATCGCCGTAAATCGCTGATAGGTATGCAGTTCAGTTATTCACTTCTAGCACAGCCCCGCAAGGGCATGCACTGAAGTTTGAGACGAAGTGCCACCAAAACTGCCACCACAAACTCAGTTTCATTCACTCCCTCCTTTCTTGACTGCGACAAGCGGCATGGGATGCTATTTGGATTTGCGAGTAGGTCGTAGTCAAGCTACGACAATTCCAAGTTTCATAAAGATTGCAAGTTGTAAGCGCCTTGAATGCTGCCATGGCGATATCGTGTGTCACACAGAGTTTTCCGTTACCAACAAAGACGTCTATTCTGCTTACTGATGAGGCGTGAGCAATCGCCATGCAGTGAGTAGACCCGAGCCATGCAAAATAAAAAACATACGAATCCGCTTCAGGTGAATTCCATCCATGGTGCTCGCGAACTCTTGGAAAAGCTATTGAGGCGATGCGTTGACATGCCGCCTGCAGGGTCACCATCGCCGACGAAACATATCAGTTTGAACATGGACGCTGACCTGCATCGTCGTCTCAAACTTTTTTGTGTTCAACAGAACACCAACGTTTCGACCCTGGTTTCTGAACTGGCTTCTGCTCATCTTGCGAAGCATAAAGTCTGACGTTGTTACAAAACCTTATCCCCGGCTTAGCTAGGATCGCCCGGCGAGCTTCGCGTCAAGGCTCCTTCGGCCCGCACAGGTGCGGCGCTTCGCGGGCCCTGACCCGAAGCACTCAGGCCGGGCGGGTTTCCGATTATCCGGGGAATGTAGGCTAGAAAAGCATGAGAGCGCTTTTATTCGCCCCGGGCCGCTTGGACGCGTGGCCGATCTGGGAGTTCAGCTGTCGGGAACCGCACCGCTGGGACGAAACATTGGGCATGGAGCGGAACCCGATTGAGGACGCACCCCAAGATGGCCGCCTCACAATCAGCTTCATGCCGCACAGGGTAGTGGAAAAGACCTCGGGCTATTCGCCAAGAGCGAAGGCCGCTTCGTAGATGGCGTGGGCCTCATTCAAGGTAATCTCGCCAGCCAACAGGCGGCGCTTTACATCCAGATAGGCAAGATTGTCGTTCGGGTCAACTCCTTCGGCTCTGGTAACCGACTTCTTTTTGCTCAGGATGGAAGTGCGATAGGCGACCGAGTTCGCGCATTACTCTTAGATGACCCGTCCGGGACCTCGCAATGAATCTCGAGCGATTTCTAAGAGATGTGGAGAGCCGCGGTCCGCTCCAAGCTGCACAGGCGCTTATGAGCCGTTCGGACTTGTGGCTTGGACCGATCAGGCCTCAGTTCTCAGGGGAAATACTAAAAGCAATCAGGCTTCTCTCCTGGCGCAGCCTACGTGGGGAGGTGAGGAATCCCGTCTCTGGTTATTTGGACCTTCTTTGCTTCCCGACGAGCGTGGTCTCATTTCTGGAGGCCAGTCTCGCCTAATTTCCGACCGAGAGCCCTGAAATGCCTATATTGACCGAATTATCGGCCTCAGCTATTCTCGCGGCACACACGGATTATGAGCCACAAGCATCATCGGTCTTGGACGTGATGTCTGCCTCCCCGCAATCTAAGCTCCACGCCCCTCTTCGTTCTCACGAGAAAGCAGCTGTCGATATACGGCTTGGCGAAAGTTTGAGCGGCGAGGACACCGTTGAATGGCGGGTATCTATTAAGTCCAATCCCCACCTAATGATAGCGGGGCTTCCCGGCATGGGGAAGACCACTAGCCTAATTAACATATGTAGGCAGTTGCACATGGCAGGTATAACACCGATAATTTTCTCCTACCACGACGATATTGACACACAGCTCACTCAGACGTTGGGGCAACTAATCCCGGTAGATTTTAATGGGCTGGGTTTTAATCCGTTGCGGATCGACGGGCTGCAACCTACAGCGCACGTCGACGTGGCAGGAACACTCCGAGACATCTTTTCCTCTATTTTCCCAGACCTTGGCGACCTTCAGCTCGAAGAGCTCCGGCAAGCGATCAGGCAAAGCTATGATGATCGCGGTTGGGGTAGGTCGGAAACAACTTCAACACCCGTCACGCCGCCATTTAGAGCGTTCTTCGACATTCTGGCTGCGAAGCCTAAACCAAACCTCGGTTTGCTCGCCCGCCTGCAAGAGTTGGCGGACTACGGATTCTTCGACGGAACAGGAGAGCAAGCAAGTCTCCTGGAAGAGCGGCGGCCGATCGTGATACGTGTTCATCAAAGCACAAACGGAATACTTCAGAATGCCTTTGCTTCCTTCGTGTTGTATAGCCTTTACAAAGACATGTTTCGGCGGGGCGTTCAATCCAATATCACACACGCAGTGATCTTTGATGAGGCGCATAGAGCGTCCCGACTCAAGCTGATTCCGCAGTTTGCAAAAGAGTGCCGAAAGTTCGGCCTCGCATTAGCATTGGCTTCGCAAGAAGCTAAGGACTTTAACGATTCGTTGTTCTCTGCAGTCGGAAGCTACCTTGTGCTGCGAGTAACGGAGACTGATGCGCGCACTCTCGCCCGCAAAGTTGGATCTACTCTTGATGAGCGGCGTACGGCCGATAAACTGAAAGCGCTTGAAAAATACACTGCTTTGTTCTTTGGAGAGGGTCAGACGAGACCGATCGTTCTTCGTCTATCGTCATGATTTGCTTAAGGGCGCGAGTCTGGATGCCCAATCTCATCGCGAGAGTACTAGTAATTCAAACGATATCTAACATGGTCCCGCATGGTCCTCACCGCAAGGCACCAGAATCCAGTTCTGTTATCTTCAGAGACTGCGCGAAGTCAATACAACCTTCGCGTAGGTCACGTCCGATCGGTGCGCTACGACGTTGTCACCAGCTATGAAAAGCTGATGGCACTCGTTCAATAAAGCCAGTCACGCAGTTGGACTCTCCCAACTGGGCATTAGCCTTGGCTTTCCGCCTCGACCTCGACTTCTACTTCTGTTTCCACTTGGGTTTGTGCCTGGAGTTCCTGGACGGCGGCTCGGAGAGGTTCGTAGATTGCGATCTCCTTCCCAACTATTTCGAGACTCACGGCGAGTGTATATCGGGCCGCAGAATCGGGGTCGCGGCTCCACCCTTGATGCCCGACAACCGCTATACAAAAGTGATCGGGAAGCCTATTCGATTTGACAACTGCCCAATCCTTTTGAACCGTCCCGCTATTTCGCCTCACATCCCGAACGAAGCCTGCATCTGCTTTGTCTTGTAGGGTCCAGGGGAGTACAGATCCGACCAGCCCTTCTCCCTCAGACGACGGATCTTTCAATGCGCGTGCAGAGAAGTCATGAATACCTTCACCTAGCTTGCTACTTTTCCAATCCACCCAAGTAGACAAATAGCGTCGAAGGTTTCGCCTCGTGCGACGAGGCTGGGCCACATATGATAGTGTCACGTCGACATGGATGCCTCGACACTCTCGAGAAGACCGAGCACTACTTGTGGGGTCCGATTGCAAAGCAAACGGTAACAAATCCGAAGGTGGACGCCTTTTCAGTCCAGCAGCTGTTCTTCATCGCGAAACAGATGTTGGGAGATCGACGCTGGATTCCGATGTACATGATGATGGACGCTGTGGCTGCAGTCATGGGATTCAAGAATCCGTATCAGCTCGAGTCTAAAGGAGAGTTGGAAAGCCCTTCGCGGCGACACGCGATACGAAGCCGGATTCCAGAATGCAATCGAGTTTAGGAGAAAAATGTTCAAAATCCATTTCATCAATCGCGCGGCGACTTCGGATGATGGAGGGATCCATCCCCTACGGTGAGGTGGGGTAAAGTTTTGAGTGGATGGATGAGAGATTTCCCCCTCCCCGCATGAGCATGCAACGGCTAAGCATGCGCTCGTTAGCGTGGACCATTTGCTCGCTGATGCGAACATCCTTCAGTTGCAGACTGGGCAACGTCACGAGAAACGAATCGCTCCCTGCGTCCAATCGGGCAGTGATGATATCGATCAGTTTGACGTGACCCTTTTCCTTAGCGCGTGCTTTGAATAGCTCATGTTCCCCGGCGCGGATGGTCTTTTCGCCAAGCTGACGCTCCACAATCTTCAGACCTTCCGATATCTCTGCGTCGTCGACGGACGCACAGTAGCGACCGAGCAGGAATTCGGCGACGTATGTTGGGACGGGGTATTGCCCCTTGAATTTGCGTACGAGATCTTTACGCACAACATAACCCTCGAAAGCTCTTGTGGCGATTGCATCAACGGAATCCAGCTGTTGGCTCATATCTTCATTCTCCAACTCTCGTCGGTTGAGAGTCGATCACTTGCCCCGACGCATCCAGCAATACGATCGTGGCATCTTTGCCGATGTCAGAATCATCTTCCAAAAAGATCGTTACCTTTCCGTCTGGCGTAGTCTCCCTTGCTTGTCGATCCGCCAGAAGAGAACTGTTCAGGTCGGATTGTCGTGCACGGACATCGACACGGACCCCCTGAACAATCGCCTTGGAGCGATACTTTGCATCTTGCCCCGGTCCACTTTGCTTCAATTATTCGTGCTAGTCCGCCTGTACCAAGGGCGGCGGTTACTTGAAGTACAGGTGTCACCATCTCCTGAAGGGATACACCTCCGTGGGAATACTCCATCGCAGCGCGAAAGCAGCCGACGCCGTGCGGAGTCGCTATTCCGACGGCCGAATTCCAATGCCAGCTATAGGTCGGGAGGTCGGTTTGTGCCTCGGACTTCAAAGAGGCACAACGGCCCCATCGGTTTTCAGCGAGAAAGGTTTTCAACTCGACCTTGGGGAGTCCATCGGGCAGCAGAAGCCAACCATGGTCTGTCACGATATTGATCTCTGTCCAGCCCGCCTTCACGAGTCCGACTATGCGGCTCACAAGATCGCGAATTTCGCCGTCTATGCTGCGTGCTAACTTCCAACCCTCATGATGCCCTCGCTTATCGATTGCGCCGGCCTCGGCTAGGCTGACCCAGTAGGGTTTCCGGTTTCGTCAGAGCTGAGGCACTGCCAGCCCCGTTCTTTTAGAACGGTTTCGAATCGCTCCTGAGTTAGAAACTGCCCAGTTGATACAAGTCTCGTAGAGAATTGGTCGCTCGCCTCGCCTCCCTGAAGGACGTCGGCCATTGGGGACGCTGCCGGCTTAGCACTTGCGGTCACCGATGGAATAGTATACCACTCCCACTCGCTCTTACATTCGACACCGGCGCGTGCCAGCTCTTCGGACAACCGCTGGGCAACATCCATTCGCAGTCCGTCTGCAAACAATATGAGTCGGCCCGACTTCTTGGTGGTGGGTTTAGCGCGTTTGGAAACCGACCTACCGACATTGCTGAGGAGCTGCTGAAGGTGACGAGAGGTGCCTTCGAGCCACGGCAAATAAATCGACCGCATAGTGCCCAAGACGGCGCCGTGCTGTTCTTAAGTTTCGCAGGCCGCCATCGTTCCGAGGGCCGCAGCGTCGACGCGCCATCCCTCGTTCGCATAGAACTCCGCATACGCTTCGGGCGTCGGTGCGCCGGGATTTGCACCGCACAGGTTGGCGAGTTCTGCTAGCGGTTTGAGGGCTGTAGCCAGCGGACTGAGTCCTATCTTCTGCCACGGAAAGCTAAGCCGGGCTACGTGTTGCGCTTCAAGTTCCTTGATTCGCTTGATGGCTTCGTCTTGGGTCCGATCGACGAGTGACTCCAATGCTTTCCGTAATGCTCGCTCTTCTTCTTCGTTGAGGGTGGGCCATACCTCGGCAGAATCGAACATCGTTGTCTTCTTCGGCGCAGCACGTCTCAGCCATTCCACCACACCTGGATAGTTGGTAGGAGCTTCGGCAAAGCGCCTCCAGACCATGTTCCATGATGTGTCCCTGCCCGCTAATTGCCTTGCGGCCTCAAGTGGACCTCCGGACGCTGGATCGAAGCGAAACTCCGCTTTGCACTGGCCACAAAACGCCTTCCATTCTGTGTCGGAACGGCGCTCCTTGAACGCATCGGGATCGCTGAGCCATCGCAGGAGCAGACCGGTGGCGTCAGGTGCAATCAGTCCATTGAAAAACTCTGAGTCCAGACGACGGCCCTTTAGATGGGGTACTCTCTCCGTCATCAACGAGGAGAGAGCCCCAAGTAGTGCCTCTTGGGTCGCGTGGCCTTCGGCGATATCGAGTTCAAGGCCATCGCTCTTGGAAACGAAATAGGAGTGAGGCGACCACTCCTTTCCGCTCACCTGGAGCCACATTACGCCGCGATACTGTAGTTCCACGAGAGCGGTCAGCCCCGGAGGGCAATCCTCTGCCGCGCGAAGCTCTTCGCGACTGATGCCGGGCAAATAGAAGATGGGAGTAGTGGCGGCGGACGGCGCACTATCGACCACCCGGGCTTCGATACATCGCAGCCAAAGTGCCGGGCCCATGCGTTTTTCAGGGGCATACGAGCCGAGCACATATAACTCCGACACCATCGTCTGCAATTCCGGCATCACAGGCTCCCAGAACCTATCAGGATCGGGCCAGAGCACAGCGCACGGCGCGACTTGGTCGCCGGCCGCATACGCATGGGCGGTGTTGCGAAGCGTAGCAACGATGTGTTCAGCCAGTGTCAACATTCTGTCTCGCGAGCTCTGCGCTTCGCTTCGTTGCTGTAGTGGAGGTCGTTCCAGCGGTTTCCGTCTGGCTCTGTGCCTACACCGGCGAAGTCCTGCGTCTTGCCGTCCCAGCCCCAGAACCAGGGAAAGTTCTTTTGCTCTCGAACGGATTCCTTGCCGCGGTCTTTGTCCCACTTGATCTTCACTCGCTTCCGCAGGATGTCTGCGGTGGCGAACGGGCGAATGTTCATACGGATGCCGTCGTTCAGGTCGGGGAGCCAACCTATGGCTTGCTCGGAGATGGGCTTCCACCGAACGAAGAGGTCGTAGGGTGGCTCGCCTTCGAGGATGAGCTTCAGCTTGGCCTGGAGCTGCTTCGCGGCTTGCAGCCGGGCATCACTGCCAGCCTCACCAGCGTCTACCGCAGCTTGCTGGCGGCGGAGCCAGTCACCGAGGTAAGCGTAGGTGAGGGATTCGAGCGTGGCGTAGTTGAGTTGGTGATAGTTCACCAGCGCGCTGAAGCCGTTCTTGTTGCCGTCCCAGATGTGCCAGATGAATGGGCGATGGTGAAAGAGCGCACAGTGCTGCTCGAAGAAGCTGTCACGCAGCCAATCGTCCAACGTCTTGCCGGCATAGCCTACCTTCGTGAGCAAATCCTGCTGAACAGACGCGTTCCAGTCCGCGCCGAAGGCCTGAGCCAGCAGTCCTCGCAGCCGCTCGGCTGCAGCAGGCTCGCCCTTGGTCGCGGAGAGGCAGGCGATGCCGTCCGCGTCGGCGAGTGTTTCGAGGCCATCAGCTGCAAGCGCCGGGCATTCCAGGAAGCTGGATCCTGTCTGGCGCGGCCACTGATAGCCGAGGAGGCGGGCAACAGCGACGTGGAGTGGATTGTCCGAAGCTTTGGGATGACCGTTGAAAAGCCATTGGGTCGGGTCACTGGAAAATGGTTTAGGTAAAACATTTGGGAGTTCATCTAATGCGATGGATTTCCAGTAATCTACGTCGAATGGCACCTGGGCGAGCGTTGCGGTTGAGACTGCAACATTTTGCGATACTCCGCGAACCGCATCATGGTATCCCGCAGATGAACAAAAAGCCCATAAAGCCGGGAGGTTGGCAGGGTCATTAGGCACAAGGACAACAGCCATTTTGTCGTACAAGACGCCAAAAAATAATGTGCACTTTAGGCGATTCATGCGGCTAACAAGAACACCGGTCTTGTTCCATGCTCCATGGCCTTGAATTCGTGCACCTGTGGACTTACTCAGCTCGCCAGTTCCACGGTCCCATTAGACAATCTCGGACAGACCTCCGAAGTACTGTGTTTCATCGGCTGTCACGTGGAAGAAGCTCCACTGGGGTGAGATTCGATCCAATTCCCAATAACTGCGGGGTGAAGCTCGCGGCCTACGTAGGTGTAGGCCGAGCCAGCGCTGGGATAGACGCGGGCCATGCGGCCGTAGCTGACGGCGGTGAAGAGCATCGCGATCATGGCGATGAGGATGGTGGAGACGACATGGCCCCGGGCAACGTTGCTGACGACGCCATAGATTCCCATGGGAGCCGTGGGCTGGATGATGACGATGCCGTAGACGATGAGATGCCAGAGCTTGAGCGAACGGCGGAGGCCAACGGCTTCCTGGGAGGCTGTGGAGTTCAGAGCGAGGCCTTTCGTAGGTCTGGGTGGACTTACAGGTTGTCCCTCTCAATGTAGCGGAGACTCTGATTCGAGCGGGAGTTAAATATGTTGACTGGGCGTACGAGAGAGGAGATTGTTCGCCGGGGGGTTGGAAGATTGAGGGGCTCAGTGCTTGAACTGAATCCAGGCCATCAGGGGGGAGCCGATGACGAGGAGCCATGTCAGAGTGTGCTCGAAGGGGATTTCGGGGGAGCTGCCCTGAAGGAGGATTATCAGCGCAGCAACCCATATGACGAGCCAGGGCAGGGCTGTGATCGTCGCCACAATCCTTGGATCGGGCTGGGGGCCGGGGTATTGCATGGACGTAAGATATCAGGAGACAGAATGTTGCACCACGTCTCGAAAGTAATGGTTGAGTCCGAGACCTTCGTGCAGGCCGGGCTGCCTGTGCCGCTATACTTGGTCCCGGGGTGCAGAGATCCCGTCACCCTGACCGGCTCGCAGTCTGGGTGACGATTCGGTTACGGCTTCCCTGAGTGCAGGATGAGTTTTTGTACCCTCCAGTTTGTGAGTTCACCGACGTACAGGACATTGTTCTCGCGACAGTCGATCTCATGGACGGAGCCGAACTGCTTGAGGCGCTTGCCCGCGGTTCCGAACTTGCCGAGGACGTGTCCATCGAGCCCGAGTTTGTAGATCTCGCCATGTTCGAGGTCGGTGGGGCTGTTGGAGTTCGAGCTATAGAGGTACTGTTGCGATCCGGGTGAGATGCAGATGGCCGCAGGTGTTCCGATGTCTTCAATCGTTCGGAGATAGTTTCCGTCGTTGTCGAAGACGGCGATCCGCTTATTCTTCTGGTCGCCGGCGTAGATGTTGTCTTTGGCGTCGATGGCGAGGGTATGGATGTTGCCGAATTGGCCGTTGCCGGTTCCACGGCCGCCCCAGGCCTTGATGTAGGCCCCGGTGGGGGTGAGTTTGACGATGCGGGCGTTGCCGCTGCCGTCGGCGACGAAGATGTCTCCTTTGGCGTCCCAGGCGACGTCGGTGGGTCCGTTGAAGGTATCGCCGGGGATGCCGAGGCCGGAGCTCTTTTCGGGAGCGTGCACGGGGACACTCACGGACTCGGGTTTGCGGCCGAGCGCCATCAGGAAGCGGCCGTCGGGGGCGAATTTGATGACCATGTTGGATTGCTCGTCGACGATCCAGATGTTGTCTTCGCGGTCGACGCGAACGGCGTGGGCGGACATGAAGCCGTAGATGCCCTGTCCGATCTCATGGACGAAGGCGCCGTTCTGGTCGAACTCGAGGAGGCGGGAGCCGCCGTGCAGAAAGGCGCGCGAGCCTCCGGCGATCAGTACTTCGTCGCCTGTGCGGGTGAAGACGAAGAGGTGACCTTTCGAGTTGGTGGCGACTCCGGCGACCTCGCCGAGGTAGAGATTTTCGGGAAGCTTGAGGAGGTTCGGGACCGAATCGTAGGAGAGATCGGGCGCGGAGGACTCCGGGGCGGCGCCTGTGCCGACTGTGACGGCGAGCATCGCAGCCAGCAGGGTGCCTAGATGTTTTCTGCTGATCTCGATCATCGCTGGGTTCCTTTCGCCTGTGCATCGGCCGGATGCAGGAGGATCTTCTGCACCCGCCAGGTTGTGATCTCGGAGACGAGTAGCTGGTTGTCGTAGCGGCAATCGAGGCCGTGCGTGGTGGAGAACTGTCCGAGGCCTTTGCCCGCCTCGCCGAACTTGCCGAGGATGGTTCCGTCGAGCTCCATCTTGTAGATCTCGCCGGTGAAGGGGGCGAGCACGGAGTTGTTCTGGTCGGGGAAGGAGTTCGACGAGTAGAGATACTGGTGCGGTCCGGGAGTGATGCACACGGTCCAGGGCTGACCTACGTTGGTATAGGCCGTTTTGAACTTGAGATTGTTGTCGAAGACCTCGATGCGGTTGTTGGAGCGGTCTGCGACGTAGACGTTGCCGTCTTTGTCGACCTGCATGCTGTGCGGCAGATCGAGCTGGCCTGGGCCTTTGCCGAGCCCTGGCGTCTCGGCGAGAAAGCGGCCATCGGGATCGTATTTGACGACGCGGGAGTTGCCGTATCCATCGGAGATGAAGATGTTGCCTTGCTGGTCCCAGCCCACGTCGGTGGGGCGGTCGAAGAGGTAGGGAAGGGCCTTGGGATTTGCGGGTCCGGGATGGTCACTCGTCTCGGGCACTCCGGGGAGGGCCGCGGGGCGCCGGCCGAGCACCATGAGGACGCGCCCCTGCGGATTGAATTCGATGACCATGTTCGAGCCTTCGTCCACGACCCAGATGTTGTCTTTGGAATCGACGCGCACGGCGTGGGCGAAGACGAAGCCATAGAGTCGGTGGCCGATCTCGCGGACGAAGTTGCCCTGCTCGTCGAACTCGAAGAGCTGGGTCACGGCGCTTCGGGTGAAGACGAAGATGTGTCCTTTCGAGTTTGTCGCCACACCCATCGCCTCGCCCATGTAGAGATTGCGCGGCATCTTGAGGAAGTTGGGAACGGACTCGTAGCGGATTTTGGCGACGTCCAGGGCCGTTGCCTTCTGGGCAAGCTGCTTTGGGGTGGCGTGCGTTTCGGGGCTTGCCGACTGCGCCTGAGCGAACACGGGCAGCAGGGCCGCGCCTGCGATGACAGCGAGGAGCGAAGAGGCTCGCTTGTTGCGGAGAACGGGCGGTGTTAAGGGCATGGGCATACCTTTCCAGTCAGGAGGGGCGAACGTGGGAGGCGTAGCGGGTGAGGAACTCGAAGGCCTGCTGTGCGGCGAGATCCACGGAGTTGTCGTAGGCGTCGCGCTTGTTATGGGTGGTGAGCCAGCCCTTGTATTTGATGGAGTAGAGGCCTTCGAAGACCTTCTCGTAGTTGACTCCGCCGGATGCGGTGAGCTTGGTTTCGGGTCGTCCTCCCTTGGGGCCGGGGCCGCCGTTGTTGTTCTTGCAGAAGACCTCCCAGATCCACGGGCCGATCTGCTGGATCTGAGGAACGATGCGGCTCTCCTGGTAGTCCGGCGTATTGGCAAGCCACTGTGCCTCGTCGTAGATCATGCCGAAGTTGGGGCGGTTGATGGCCTTCAGCGTCTTCATCGAGAGGGTGAAGTTTTCGAACATGGTGTTGGCTTCGTCGTGGTGGGTGAGGCAGAGCTTGCGATCGGCGGCCTCATCGGCGGCGCGCTGCGCCCATGGGATGTCCGCTTCACTCTTGAGGCCGACGCGAATCATATCGCACTTGAAGATCTCGGCGAAGTTGAGATAAGGGGCGATGTTTCGAAGGCAGTCGGCGGCGCGGGCGTTGTTGATGGGAACGTCAAAGTCGGGCACGACGGAGGAGACGCGCAGACCGGCCTTCTGGAGCATCGCGGACTGTTCGTAGAGTTCGCCCAGCGGGGTTTGCAGGCCAGCGAGCGAAGCGCGGAGGTGGATGCCGTCGAAGCCCAGCCCTTTGGCCAGCTGAACGAACTCGGGGAAGGTCTTGAGGTTGGCGATGGACGTGCGCGTGCGATCGCCCTCGGTGGTGATGGCGGAGAGGGAGATGGGCATGGGCTTGCCGGGCACGGGCGACTCGAAGGCCTTGTTGATCTTCGGGCCAGCAGAGGAAGATTTGGCAGGAGCTGCGATGCTGGGTGAAGCGTATGAGGCAGCGACGGCCGCCGTTCCCAGACCTAAAAAATCTCTTCGATTCAACATGGGATCACCTTGATGGAACAAGAACCTACTGCGATTCGATTTGTTGTGAACAGCTTTATAAAAAAATGTGCGGGGGTACGATGGCTAGCCCGCGAGGCCGGGAGTCTATTCCACGGCATGGGCGGCTGCAACGACGGTGTCGATATCCTCCTTGAGTAAAAGTCTCTCCGTGACCAGCGATTGAGCTGAACGAAGCGCCTGTGCCTCATACTGTTCCCGACTTTTGTAGCGCTCTTCGAGGGAGAGGCGAGGATCGTTTGCGGCTGTACGCTCCGCTTTTGTGCGGGCAAAGGGGACCATGCCGGCGGCATGATCGCAGAGGTCCTGAACACCGGTTGCGCCGGTTTGAGGGCTCCATCCGACATAGGTTGCGCGGGGAACCGCAACCTGCGGAAGGTGAACTCCCGCCTGTGAATTACCGTCGGGATCGGATTTGGGAAAGAGGACAGGGTACTCGCCTTTGACGATGGGGCCGGTCTCGGTCTGCTCAATCCACTGTGCGCGCATATGCTGGCCCGTGTAAGGGAGCGGAAGTCCGGGAGGGAAGACGTCGTGCGCGGGCACGAGGGTTCCATCGGCTACGGAGGGATAGCGGCTGGCGGGCGGGAGCGTGCCGGAGTGGATCCAATCGTCGAGATCCACAAGGAGAGCGCGGATGACCGGGCCGAAGGCGATGGGGCTCGAGGGCATGGCGCAGCGGGGAGTACGGATTGAGACAGCGTTCCAGGGATTGGAGTGCGGCGCACCAGCGAGCATGTAGGCGCGAACATTGTCAGGCAGGGCGATGGCTTTGCCGTGCGTGTCTGTGACGTTGAGGCTGGCGCGTGAGCCCCAGAACTCATACTCGGAGTCGTACTCCAATATTTTGGGACAGGTCTGTGTCTGGCGGCAGCGGAGCAGCAGGCCGTCTTCGCGTCCGGAGAGTGAGTCCTTGAGGACGTCATAGGTGAAGGGGAATTGATCGACGGGATATTGCTGATCCGCTTCGGGGCCGGGATTGCGCCGGGGCTGGGCGAAGCGCGCGTTGGTGAAGCTGCGGCGGCTGCCTGGGATGATGGGCAACATGCCATCGAAGACGCGTCTCCCTCCCTGGTCGCAGTTGAAGCCCCAGTAGAGAAAGTCGCGGACGGCGCGGCCAGACTGCGAGACACCGGTTACGATACTGCGCGTGATGAGAGAGTGCCCATCGCGCGCGAGCGGATTGGAGGGGCTGCCATCGTGTTCGAGGAACGAGGCAACGTCGCGGACGGCAGCAAATCCGAGGCCCATGACGGCGGAGTTCTTTGCGATGTAGCGAAGCTCGTAGACGGTGTGTGAGCCTGCGGCTGATTGTGAGGTGATCTCCACATGCCTGTCGTCGAGCAGGCGCCATCTGGAGTGCGGGACGGTGACGGATGCGCTGTTCTCGGTGGGACGTTCGACGAGCTGCGCGCTGGCTGGGTCTTTGATCGGCCAGCTGAGTGGAAGAGTTTCCTTTGCGGAGGCTTTGGGAAGGACCCACTCGTCACGCGAGAAGCCGGAGACGTTTTGCGCGAGAGGCAGCGATGCGCCGAGCTTCTTACCCGGTGCGATGTCGCCCTGCCATCCGACGATGGCGAGCGTGTAGCCTTTTGCGAGCAGGAAGCCGTTTCCCACCTGGTCGATGCCGCCTTGTTCGCCGTGATCGATGTCGCTGAGGACGGAGTAGATCTGCGAGTTGCCGCGGTTGGGGAACTCGACCACAAGCAGTCCGTTGGGCTGGGCGGGACGCAGGAGGATGACGTCGGTTTCAAAGGACACAGCGCCGTCTGCGGTGCGGGGTGCGCGGTCGAGATCGACGATGACGGAGTTGCGGGGATCTGCCGGATCGACCTCGAGCGAGACGTGGGCGGTTATCTTTTCGGCAGCCTGCATCAGGCCAAAGCGTGTGGAAGAGGCCGCAGGGATTGCGGTGCGGGAGACGATCTTGAAGTGGGTCACGACCGCGTGGCAGGGCGCGCAGGCGGAGGCCATCAGGATGGCGAAGGTGACACGGCGGAGATTCGGACAGGTAATGCGCATCAGGACAGTGCCTCGGCGGAATTGCGGCCTGGAGTCTCCGGGCCGGCAGCGAGAAGGATAAACGACTCGGCAGGAGCGGGCTCGCTGAAAGAGAAGGGAAGGACTCCGCGGGTGTCTCTCCCTTCGAAGGTAGCTCTGATGCTTCGGCATAATGAGACGAGTTCCCGCGTCAGAGTCTCGCTCTCTTGCGTGGTGATCAGAGTTCTCGTTATCTCCGTCGGCAGCGGTGCTCCTTGAAGCGGGTTGAGGGGCCTTGATTCAGGACTGCGTGTCATCGTCGAAGAGTTCCGGCGTAAGAGATGGCTTAGAACGTGAGCCGCATCCCGATCTGGATGAGCCTTGGGCTGGCAGCGGAGGTGATCCTGCCATTCAGAGGTGAGGCAAGGTTTGCGGTAGGCGGGCTAAGGCTGACCATGTTGAAGGCATTGGTGGCCTCGCCGCGGATCTGCAGCTTCAGGCGTTCTCTGAAGCTGATGTCGCGGAAGATGCCGAGGTCGATGTCGCGGTATCCCGGCGCGCGCAGGGAGTTGCGCGGAGTGTTGCCGTCCGCTCCGCCCAGTCCAACGCCGAGCCCAGGTCCGTTGGCGGTGAAGGCCGCGGTGGTGAACCACTGCGCTGCCGCAGCCGCGCGGCTCCGATGAGGATCGAGGAACGGGTTCTGCCCCGGAACCTGGTTGGGACGATCGGAGGTGTAGCCGTCGGCGTTCTTGTCGGAGCCGGTGAGCATGGTGATGGGGAGGCCGCTGTTCAAGGTCACGATCGTCGAGAGCGTCCAGCCGTTGGCGAGCCCTCTTACGAGCCGGTTGGAGCCTTTGACGTAGTCGAGGTTCCAGATGCCGGAGAGGCTGGCCATCTGCCTCTGGTCGTTGTCCGAAGGGCCTCGTTCACTTCGCAGATCGTAGAAGTCCTGCGTGTAGACTGTGAATCCACTTGCGGGCCCGTTGGCGCTTAGAAAGGACTTACTGAAGACGTAGTAGCCATTCAAAAGGATGTTACGGGTGAGTGGCCGTCGCGCTGAGATCTGCAGCGAGTGATAGGAGGCTGTTTGGCTGGAGTTCATGACGACGGTCTGGCCCAGCACGCCGGGCTCGAAGGGACGGCGTGTGTTGATGCTTGCCTGCGACGTTGTCGCTCCCGGCGCCCATACGGGATCGTTGGCGTCTGTCATGAACGGCACGTTGTGGGTAAGAGTGGCGACGTAGGCGGCGGAGACGCTGACCTGGCTGGGGAGCTGACGCTCAATGGCGGTGTTGATCTGGTAGACCAGAGGCCACTTGTAGTTCTTGTCGATGGTGAGCACAGAGGCCGCGGGCAGGAAGCGAGGATTGGAAGGGGTGAAGGTGTAAGGAAACGGATTTCCATTGGGGAAGGAGGCTGGATTGCCATACACGTTGGTGAGCGACGTGATGGAGCTGAAGAGCTGGCGGATGGCGTAGGGCTGCGAGGTGCCGGGCTGGTTCCATTGATTGGCCGAGGTGCTGCCATAAAAGAGGCCTGCACCCGCACGAATCGCGGTTTTTCCGTCTCCGCGCGGATCCCAGACGATTCCGACGCGTGGAGAGAAGTGGCCTTTCTGGGTGGAAGCGATGCCACGAGGCACGCCAGCGTCTCCAGGGAACAGCAGGCCAGTCGGCGAGCTGGGGATTCGGGTGGATTGGACGCCGGGAACGAAGGTGAGCGTCTGATCATGGGATTCCACGAAGGGTGTCTGCAGGTCATATCGCAGACCGAGGTTCAACGTGAGCCTTGGAAGAATGTGGTAGTTATCCTGTACGAACGCGGAGTAATACCAGTTACTCATCAGGGTGCTGTAGGGTGTGTCCTGTTCCATGGAGCCGACCTTTCCGGTGACGAGATCGGCCGCCGCGTTTCCCGTGGACCCAGGGGTTGAAGTTGCGAAGGTGAAGATGCCGAAGTTATCCAGATTGCCGACGAACATGTCGTGTTCGAGGGATACCTCACCTCCGAAGCTCAGCCCGTGCAGGCCTTTTGTTGTGCTCACGACATCTCGCACCGAATAGAAGTCGGTATTGCTGACAGGTCCGGCGAGGGCTCCTCCCGCAGTGAAATAACCTGAGACGATGACTTGCGGAAGCGCGGGTGCTCCCTGAAGGGTGAAGTTGGAGCCGAGGTCGCCGATCGACGTGGTGGGGAGATTGACGCGGCCGCCCGCCACCTGGGTGAAGGTGAACCATGCCTGATTCGCCGTCGCAGCTCCGAGGGTATGGACCTCACTGATGTTCAGGTTTTGCTGGCGCGCAAAGGATTGATTGGTGGAATACGGGATGTTTCCCGTGCCGAAGGCGTTCTGCAGAGTCTTCAGATAAAAGTAGCTGATGTCCACGTGATCCTTGGAAGAGAGGGACTGGTCATATTTTCCGAGATACTCGTCCTGGGTTGTCGCGCCCGTGAAGTATCCGACGTAGGAGTTATTCACGCTGTTCGGCAGAGGGATGAACTGATTCAACAGATTGGCAGACGTGGGATCGAGCTGGCTTGCGGAGATGCATCCCGGCCTGGCGGTCTGGCAGTTTGACGAGTTGTTTATTCCTGCCGGCAGGTTTGGAATGACCTTCGACTGCGTGAAGTCCCCCTCGCGCTCGAGTGCGGTAGGCATGACGCCTCCGGTGAGCTGGGTTCCTACGCTCTGGCGCAGGCCGGCATAGCTGAAGAAGAAGAAGGCGCTGTCTCGCTTGACGGGACCGCCGACGGTTCCGCCGAACTGATTGCGGTGATAGGGAGCCTTGGTCTTGGAGTTCCAGGGAGTGGCGTTCAGGGCGGTGTTGCGGTTGAACTCGAAGAGAGAGCCGTGAAGATGATTGGTTCCCGACTTCGTCACTGCCGTCACGACCGCGCCAGACATACGGCCATAGGCGGCGGAGAAGTTACTGGTCTCCATGCGGAACTCTTCGATGGCATCGGGATTCGGAAGTGGATTTCCATAGTTCCGAAGGCCTGTCATGTTTTCGCCGCCGTCGAGATAGTAGCTCACCATGGGAACGCCGCCGTCGATGCCTCCGTTAACGACGACCTGCACCGAGGGCACGCCGATCTGGAAGTTGGGAGTTCCGCTGGGATTGCTGCTGGGGCTTGCGCTGTTGGACTGGACTCCCGGGGTGAGCGAGATCTCGGAGAGCACGTTGCGATTGACGAGAGGCATGCCGATGATCTCCTGCGGATTGACGGTTCTGCCCAGCTCCGCATTGGTTGTATTCACCAGCGGCGGAGCCGTGGAGACGGTGACCGTCTCTTCGACCGCGCCCACCTCCAGCGAGATGTCGATGCGCTGCGTCTGATCGACTACAAGCGAGATGTTGGTCTGAACGAATTTCTTGAAGCCGCTGGACTGGACCTCGACGACGTAGCTGCCGACCGCGAGATACTCGATCCGGTAGTCGCCCTGAGCATTGGAGACGGTAGAGCGCGCGACGCCGGTTGCGATGTTGGTGGCCTTCACGGTCGCATCCGGCACAACGGCTCCCTTCTGATCGGTGACCGTGCCGACCAGGGTTCCCGTGATGCTTTGGGCGAAGACGATTGGGCTGAGACCGAAGAGAAAAAAATAGCCTGCCAAGAGGCGAAGACTGAGAAGAGAGAGCGATTTTTGGACCGGATTGCGCATTGAAGTACTGCCTCCACATTAGGGTGCGGCTTGTTGCGGGCCTGCAATTGACAGGTGAAACTAGTCGACTCGATCGCGCCTGGCGAGTAGGAAAGCATCATGCCTGTGATTTGGCTGGCGCTCTTTGCGCAGGAGAAGATAGCGCCTTCAAAAACATGCAGACTGTAGTAAGTGGGTTCAGCGATTGTCAACGCATCGCGAAGAGAATTGAGAAAAATTGATCCGCACGCGCCTTCACGCGTTCGATACTGCTACACACAGTGAGGGGGCGATGGAATGCGATTTGAACAGCACGCCGATCCACGCTTTGCATTTTGTGGAGATGCTTCTCTATCTTGTGTGCGCGAGCTCTCTCGAGTAGAGACGTCAGGCAGCTCCCGAAAAGAGGATCCATGCTTATGAAGACAGCTCCCCTCTCCCCGGCAACAGAAAATATGAACAAGCTCAGCGCATCTTCGTCGCACCCGAGTTATTACTACTTCGATGGTTTCGAGATCGATGTGCGGCAACGAACCTTGTCGAAGGAAGGCGAGCCGGTGCCGCTGCCTGCAAAACCCTTCTCCCTGCTGCTGGTGTTGCTGGCGAACCAGGGAGTGGAACTGAGCAAGGATTACCTGATGAACGCAGTGTGGCGCGACAGCCGCGTGGAGATGTCGAATCTCACACAGTCCATCTTCCTGCTTCGGCGTCTTCTCGAGAGGAAGTCCAGCAATCACCGCCTGATCATTACCGTCCCGGGTAAGGGGTATATCTTCACCGGGGTGGTGCGATCGGCGAATGCGCACGAGGCGCCTGCCACGCCGCCCGCGAACAGCATGCCGCATCGGCTTCAGAAGCAGCCCACGATCGCGGTTCTTCCATTCCAGATCTTCGATATCTCGAAGAAGACCGGATACCTGGGAATCGGGATTGCGGATGCCCTGATCACGCGGCTCAGTCATATCGAACAGATCAACGTTCGTTCGACGGAGACGGTGAGGCTTTACAAGGGGCAGTCGCCGGATCTTCAAACCGCGGGCAGGGAACTCGGCGTCGACTTCCTCATCGTAGGAGCGATCCATGTGGAGTTAGTGCAGACCTACAAGGTCACCCCCATTCGAGTGACGGTCCAGATGGTGAATGTGCAGAGTGGAGATGTGATCTGGTCGGACTCGATCGAGGATGAGCTTTCACGGATCCTGGCCCTGCAGGACAAGCTTGCAGAGGCGACGAGCAATGCAGTTACTTACAAGTTGATGCTTCGGGAGAAGGGGCTGACACCGATTCGACATACTGAAGACAGCGGAGCTTATCAGGACTATCTGAAGGGCCGGTACTATGCGGGACAGTACACGATCCGGGGCTGGTCGAAGGCGATCACCTGTTTCGGCCGCGCCGTTCAGAAGGACCCCAACTACGCACTGGCTTACTGCGGCATCGCCGATGCGAACTACATGGCGGCGAACCTTTACCTGTCGCCGCTGGAGGTGATGCCCAAGGCCCAGGCGGCTTCCAACCGCGCTCTGTTGTTGAGCAGCGATCTTGCCGAGGCGCATACATCCGCGGCCCTGGTGAAGGGATTCTTCGAGTGGAACTGGCGTGAGGCGGAGGCCAGCTTCCGTGAGGCGATCCGGATCAATGAGCGGTCGGCCTCGGTCCATTTCTGGCTCGGCAGGTTGTTGACCGCGGCTGGGCGCTTTAGCGAAGCGATCGACGAATTGAAGTATGCAGTTGGATCCGCTCTCGGCTGCGATGAATGCCGAGCTTGGAAGGACGCTGTATTACGCAGGGCGTTATGAGGAGGCCATGGAACAGCTCCGGGAGACGCTGGAGCTGGATCCCAACTTCTGGCCATCGCATCTCTTTCTGGGCTGGGTCTATGAGCAGCAGGGCCATCTTCCCGAGGCTATTGCGATTCTGCAGCGAGCGAGCGGCCTCGATGACAACCCGCGAATCAAAGCGTTCCTCGGAGCGGCCTATGCCTGCGCCGGCGATGAGATGCAGGCGGAGAAGATCCTCGTCTCTCTCAAGGAGTCGAGTACGAGACGGTATGTTTCGGCCGACTATATCGCAACGATCTACGCGGCTCTGGGAGACACTCCCCGTACTCTGCAGTACCTTACAAAGGCCTATGAGGGAAGGTCGGGCTGGCTGGTGTGGCTTGGAGTGGATCCTCACTTCGATGCTCTGCGGCATGACCTGCGATTTCAGCAGCTGATAGAAAACATTGGAATCCCGGCAGGCCACAGGAAGGGCGATCGATAAGTCCATGTCCTTCCTGTTTCCACGGTGTGCAGATAAGTCCGAGATCTTTATGGACCTGAGTTACAGCACGTCGACAGATTGCACTTATCCCGAATAGGAGCTTAGATCCATGATCCATACCGGTCGACATTTTCTTCAGATACCGGGCCCGACCAATGTGCCCGATCGAGTCTCGAGCGCCATGAATCGTCCTGTTTTAGACCATCGAAGCATGGAGTTTTCACGACTGGCCTCGGAGGTACTCGAGAATCTGCGTCCTCTGTTCCAGACCGAGGGACCTGTGGTGATTTATCCGGCCTCCGGCTCGGGCGCGTGGGAGGCTGCGATCGTTAATACGCTGTCTCCGCTCGATCGCGTGTTGATGTTTGAGACGGGTCATTTTGCGCAGCTCTGGCGCCGGCTGGCGGAAAAGTTCGGTCTGAAGGTGGAGTTCGTTCCTGGAAACTGGCGCAGGGGCGTCTCCGAGGACGACGTCTCCGCCATCCTGAGTGAGGACACGAAGCACACCTTCAAAGCGGTGATGGTGGTCCATAACGAGACCTCCACTGGAGTCACCAGCAGCATCCCCGAGATCCGGCGCGCTATGGACAGACTGGGGCACCCTGCGTTGCTGATGGTCGACACCATCTCGTCGCTCGGATCGATG
>Ga0193742_1000165_pt1 | contig 48711 bp, 31 predicted proteins | sample L2c1metaG_FD_165511 | JGI IMG/M metagenome (GOLD analysis project Ga0193742, IMG submission 165511) | Soil microbial communities from a riparian zone of the East river system, Colorado, United States - L2c1 | ecosystem: Environmental > Terrestrial > Soil > Riparian zone | place: USA: East River... | reverse complement strand
GCTGGAGTGGAACAAACTCACGCGCCAGGGCGCGAACGTGAATGCGCTGACCAGCGAGCGGCTTACGGACCTTGGCGGCGGCGCGACGTTCTATTCGACGCTGGTCGAGGTTCGCAAGATTTAGGTTTTTGGGTCCTGGGAAGGTACGTCTTCCTTTGGTGGCATGATCTTTGTTTTGGGGGTTGCGGCGCCTGGATGGATATGGCGATTGGGTATCCTGCAAAGAAATACAGGGATTCTTCGCTGCGCTCAGAATGACGACCGATACTGCGCTCAGAACGACGATCGGGGTGGGTGCGCTTAGGGTGACGATGACGGGAAGAGGGTTTGGGGGATGTATGAAGGATGGATTGCCGGGGCTTGAGGAGATCAGACAGGCGGCGGAGCTTGTGTATCGGACGATGCCGCCGACGCCGCAGTATCTGTGGCCTTTGCTGAGCCAGCGGGCTGGCGGCGAGGTATGGGTGAAGCATGAGAACCATTCGCCGGTAGGGGCGTTCAAGATTCGTGGCGGCCTGGTCTATATGGACTGGCTCCGGAGGGAGCGGCCCGAGGTAACGACGGTGGTGACCGCCACGCGCGGCAATCACGGCCAGTCGATTGCGCTGGCGGCGTCTCGCAGCGGAATTCGCTCCGTGATCGTCGTTCCCCGCGGCAACAGCACGGAGAAGAATCGGGCCATGCGCGAGCTGGGCGCGGAGCTGGTGGAAGAGGGCGACGACTTTCAGGCGGCGCTTGAACACGCCGTCAAACTCGAGCGCGAGAACGGATGGCACTGGGTTCCCAGTTACCACCGGCTGCTGATCGCGGGAGTCGCGACGGCGGCGCTCGAATTTCTTTCGTCGGTTCCCGAACTGGACACCGTCTATGTCCCGATCGGGATGGGTTCGGGCGTCAGCGCGATGATCGCGGTGCGGGATGCGCTGGGTCTTCGGACGCGGGTGGTGGGGGTGGTTTCGAAGCACGCTCCGGCGTTTGCACTGTCGTTTGCTGCGGGAAGTGTGGTTGAGCATCCCGTGGCGACGAGGATTGCGGATGGTGTGGCCTGCAGGAAGCCGGATGGGCGCGCGCTTGAGATTGTGAGGTCGGGGGCGGACCGCATTCTTGAGGTGGACGACAGCGAGGTGGAGGCGGCGATGCGTTTTTACTTCAGCGACACCCACAACGTCGCCGAAGGAGCAGGAGCTGTCGGACTGGCGGGCCTGCTCCAGGACCGGGCGCACGGTGGGGCCCGCGTGGGAACGGTCCTGGGTGGAGGCAATGTGGACAGCGACGTCTTCGCCGCGGTTTTGAACTGCGCCCCAGCGCCTCGAGAGGCGGAATTTCACGTCATGGCTGCGACCGGCGGGGCGAAGTGAATGAGAAAACGGAACCTCTGTCCTGTCGAAAGCTGGACAGGAACTCGCTAAGGTCCCGTGTGCTCCCATATAATCAAGACTCCCCATCCGGAACCAGCGGGGTGCGATTTTCTTTGAGCAGTGAGGGTGTGCGTATCTTTACCGTAGATCGAGAGAGCGAAAGCTCCCTGAAGAGAATGTCCAGGCCTGTGTGCACGCGCTCCAGCTGCTCCCGCATCGCTTCTGCCGTGTCCCGCACCGCGTTTGCGGTGTTGTCGATTGTTTCTGCTCTCGCGATGGTTCCTTCGTTGAGCGCTCAAGCGGTCAGTTCCGATGCCCAGGCGCTCTGCCAGCCGCAGGTCGTCGGTAATCGCCGGATTCCGAAAGAGTCCGTACTCGCCCGGCTGTTCTCGCACCAGGGCGACCTGTATGACCCTCTGGTGATCGAGCGTGATTTCAACTCGTTGTGGAACACGGGATATTTTGAAGATGTCCGTATCGAGCGTTCCCAGCCGGACAAGTGCGTTCAGCTGACGATCTACGTTCGCGAGAAGCCGACGATCCGCGAGATCAACTACAAGGGCGTCAACGCCGTCTCGCAATCCGATATTCTGGACGCTCTTAAGAAGGCGAAGGTCGGTCTCTCGGTTGAGAGCCAGTACGATCCGACTAAGGTCAAGCGAGCCGAAGTTGTCCTGAAAGAGCTTCTGTCCGCGCATGGCCACCAGTTTGCGACCACCAAGGTCGAGGTCAAGACGATTCCTCCCGCGGCGGTTTCCCTGACCTTTACGGTGAAGGAAGGGCCGACGGTCAAGGTCGGCAAGATCTCCTTCGACGGCAACAATACTGTTTCGGATCGTACCCTGCGCGCGGCGATGAAGAATCTGAAGCCGATCGGGGTTCCGCACTCGATCATCCTCGAGAACCTCTTCGCCCGCACCTTCGATGCCAGCAAGCTCGACGAGGACACGGAGCGCGTTCGCCAAGCCTATCGCGACCGCGGCTACTTCAAGGCCCTGACCAGCGAGCCTACGACACGCGTCCGGGACGCCGGTGGCCTCAACCCTTTAACTCTGCGGCCCTCGAAGGGCAAGCGCATCGATATCCTGATGCCGGTTGAGGAGGGAGACCGTTACCGTCTGGGCGGGATCACCTTCACAGGCAACAAGAACTATCCCAACACCAAGGCGCTTCGCGCGCAGTTCACGCAGAAGGACGGGGACTACTTCAACGCCACGATGTTCAGCAAGGGCCTGGAGCAGCTCCGGAAAGCCTACGGACAGGGCGGCTTCATCAACTTCGTCGCCAATCCGGTTCCCCGGATCGACGAGGCCAAGAAGCAGATCTTCCTCGATATTGACATCGACGAGGGCAAGCCATTCTACGTTTCGCGTATCGAGTTCCAGGGCAACTCCATCACCCGCGATAAGGTCATCCGCCGCGAGCTTCTTCTCGAAGAGGGCCAGGTCTATAACTCCCAGCTCTGGGACCTTTCGATCATGCGCCTGAACCAGCTGAATTACTTCGAACCGCTCAAGGCCGAGCAGGACTCGGAGAGCCGTCAGAATACGGATGATGCGACGGTCGACCTGTTGCTGAAGCTCAAGGAAAAGGGCAAGAACTCGATCGGCCTGAACGGCGGCCTTAGCGGACTTTCAGGATCGTTCATTGGTCTGAACTATGAGACCAACAACTTCCTCGGATTGGGTGAGACGCTCTCCGTGCAGGCGAACATCGGCGATCTCTCCCGCAATCTGAGCTTCGGGTTTACCGAACCCTACTTTCGCAATAAGCCAATCTCGCTGGGTCTTCAGGTGTTTACCAGCAAGTTCGATTTCAACCCGGCCAAGGGCTTCGCGGCCGCCAGCGGCCTGAGCCAGAATGTTTCCTCGGCGCAGCAATCGCTGCTGACGAACTATAACCAGGCGCAGACCGGCTTGACGCTGTCGGTGAGCGAACCTCTTCGGCACCTATTCGCCCGTAAGGGCGTTACTCGCGTGGGCATCTCGTATGCACTGTCACGATCGTCGGTGACGACCTTCAACGACAATACGCGCAATGTCTTCCAGACCCTGGCCTTCCGGTCAGGAGTGCAGGGACAGAACCAGTTGAACGGCATCATCACCTCGGTCATCACGCCGAGCTTTACTTTCTCGAGCCTGGACCGCGCGGTGGGACCACACTCGGGCAAAGATTTAAATGCTGCATTCGCAGTCGCTGGCGTAGGCGGAAATGTGAAGTACATTCAGCCGGTCGTGAGCTGGCGCCAGTTCTTCCCCATGAGGAACCTGAAGGTCAACCGCGAGGGCCACAACATCCTGGGATATCGCCTGCAGTTCTCCCACATCGAAGGGTTCTCGGGCGAAGTCGCTCCCCCGACCAACCGCATCTACTCGGGCGGCGAGCAGGATATCCGCGGCTTCGACGTCCGCTCCAGCTCGCCTTATGTCTTCATCCCGAACAAGGTACTGTTCAACCTGACGAATCCGGACGGGAATACGGTTCCGCGCGATCCGACCAACCCGGCACTGGGAAGCGTGCAGATTCCACTGCCGCTTTACCGCCTGGTCTCAATCGGCGGCGATACCAGTGTGACTGCGAATCTGGAGTATAGGATTCCGATCATCAATCAGGTCACGTTCGCCTTCTTCACCGACTTCAACATGACCTTCAATCTGAAATCCGATCAGCTCCGTCAGAGCATCGCTGGTCAGCAGGAGATCGCGAGCCCGATGTACGGCTGCCCGACCTTCATCAACGGCGCCTGCTTCGGGGGCAAACAGGTTTCGTTCCCGAATCCGCTGCGTGTCGTTCCAGGAACCAATTACGTTCCCCGCATGTCCAACGGAGCGGAGCTGCAGGTGATTCTGCCGATCGTCAACGCTCCCTTCCGAATCTTCTACGCCTACAACCCGCTGCGCCTCTATAAGGACATCCCGCAGCAACTGGCGACCGATAGTGCGACCTTCCGGAGCTTCTTCCCGAACTCCGGAGCTGGCCAGTTCACCTACCTGCAGGCAATCCAGCTCTACGGTTCGGATTACACGCTGCGTGAGCCGAGAAAGACCTTCCGGCTGACGGTGAGCACAACCTTCTAGCGATGTTTGGCCCAATACTCGAGACTGCGGCAAGTCTCGAGTATTTAGCCGGTAACGGATGCTAAATCAGCTGCCCATAGGTGCTGAGCAGCATAGGCTCGCCACGGCCGCCATGACTCGGCCCGGTTACGCAGGTCAGCCGAAGTAGCTCTTTCATCATCCTTCCCACTTGCACCCCGCAACAAACCGATATCCGTCGCCGGGAAGGCGTCCGACTCCCTGACCGCGCGCAAAGCAATATATTGCGCGGTCCAGTCACCGATGCCCTTGATGCTACGTAATCGCGTTATAGCTTTTTCCATATTTCCGAATGGTCGAAAGAGATTTGGATCGGCCACGGTCGCTTCGGCAAGTGCCTTCAGGGATGCCAACCGGGCTCCTGGCATGCCCAAGCCAATGGATTTAATCCCAGCCAGATGCATCGGGGTAGGGAATACGTGAGTAAGAGCAGGATGAGCCAGTTGCCGTTCGGGCAGCGGTTTACCATGAAGAACTACCAATCGTCCCGTGAGTTTTCTTGCAGCAGCAACGCTGATTTGTTGGCCGAGTATAGCCCGTACAGCGAGCTCGAAGCTGTCCCATCCTCCCGGGGCTCGCAGTCCGGGGCGCTGTGCCACAAGCCGAGCGAGCAGCGGATCGTTTGAGAGATGCTCGTCGATCGTCTCAATATCTGCACCGACATCGAAGAGGCGCCTTACACGGCTCACGATTGCAGGAAATGATCTGACGTAAGGAAAACGGATTCGAACAGCCAGGCTGTTCCGCTCCTCCTGATGCCAAACTTCAATACTGCCGCATGCGCCATCCAGTTCAACGGTACGTAAATATCGACTGTTCTCCACAACCTCAATCCCTGGGATCGCGCGAACTGCAAGGAAGCCAAGCATCGAATCCCAGTCGTAAGGCGGCTGGTAACACAATTTAAGCGTTACATCTTCGTCGGCATTTGGGGAGTTATCTATCGTCTTGCGGCGCAACGTACTGGGCGCGCGGTGAAACAAGTCGAGAAAGACCTCGTTGAATCTACGGAGACTGCTAAAGCCGGAAGCAAGCGCGACCTCAGTCATCGTCATGTGAGTTTCATGGATCAGCTGTTTGGCGAATAAGATTCTGCGGGTCTGTGCTACGGAGATCGGCGGAGCTCCTAGATGCTTCAGGAACAATCGACGTAGTTGCCGCTCCCCTATTCCCAGTCGTGCTGCCAATGCATCGACACAAGCGTCATCACCATCGAGCGCTCCGTCGGAGATGAGAGCCAACGCTCGAGAGACCGTGTTCGATGTTCCACGCCAGGAGGCAAGATCGGGAGCGCTCTCGGGCCGACAACGCAGGCATGGACGAAACCCCGCCTCCTGCGCAGCTGCGGCAGATCCGTAAAATCGGCAGTTCTCGAGTTTGGGAGTTCGGGCGGGACAGATGGGGCGACAATAGATCCCCGTTGATGTGACTGCCGTGAAAATCAGTCCATCAAAACGGGAATCCCGACTCTGCAGCGCGCGATAGCAAACTTCTCGGCTAGGCAGTTCCATATTTCAATTGTCCTCTTTAAAAGAGCCACGCACTCGCGGTTTCCGGACATCACCAACTTCGCGAGTCGTGGCAGAACACTTGAATGATTCCAGATGCGAATAGATCCCAACGGAGCCCTGGGTTTACCTATTTCCGACTATTTGAAGAGGCTTCGATCGCCTCCCTCTAATCCAAGCAGGTGAGCCTTCACGGTAAGGCCACCGGCGAAACCTGTGAGCTTACCGGAGGCCCCGATCACGCGGTGACAGGGAACAACGATGGATACCGGATTCCGCCCGTTTGCCGCACCTACGGCTCGGGTCGCTGTTGGGCTTCCCAATTGTTTTGCGAGATCTCCATACGTTCTAGTTTCACCAAACGGGATGGCTTGAAGTGCTTGCCACACACCTTTCTGGAAGGGCGTGCCTCTCATGTCGAGAGGCATGGAAAATGTTTTACGTTTGCCAGCAAAGTACTCCTGCAGCTGCTGTTCAGTCTTCGCCAGCATAGGATGTTTAGCGTCCTCAACTAAATCTTCTAGACGGACGCGGCGAGGATTGTCATTTTCCCAAAGAACTGCGACAAGCCCCCTATCACTCGCTACCAGCTTGAGCTTGCCAACCGGAGAGTCCATAAACTTGTAGAAGAGGCTCATGCTGTTCCTTTCGGAGCAGTCTATAAAATGATCCGGCTACCATTGCTAGTCGGGATTTTGACGACAGCTCCTATGACGATTCTCTTGCCTTCGGACAACGGGTGCTAGCGGTTTTCGGACCTGATCCTTCGCATCCTCCTGAGAGGATGAAAGGCTTCGAGGCTGCCAAATCTGGGCGTTAGTGAAGAACGAATCCATATAAGGTATCGCCTGCCGCTGCTACGACGTACTGCAAACCATCGAGTTCATAGGTAATAGGGCCATTACTCACGATGCTATCCAGCCCTGCGTGCCATAGAACTGCTCCCGTGCTGGCGTTGAAGGCGATCAGGTTGGAGGTAGTGTCGCCGGTGAAGAGAAGGTTGCCGGCTGTGGTTAGAATTCCGGAGCGCCCGCCCGAAGTAGCCCATTGATGGTTCCAGCGTACTTTGCCGGTCTTGTAATCAATGGCGCGAAGCGAGGCGCGCGACCATCCGCCGCGATCGTTGCCGGCCCAGCCCTCGGGTTTTTTGTTGTTGTCGTAGATGTAGTAGACGCTGTAGGCGTCATAAGCCGGAATGTAGAAGAGACCGGTGGCCGGGTTGAAGCTGGGCGGATACCAGTTAGCCGCACCGGCCTGGTTCGGCGAAACCAACGATCCGTTAGGCTTCGCCATCTTGTCGGGATTTGGAATCGGAGAGCCCTTCGCATCGACGCCGAGCGTCCAGTTCTGCTTGGCAAAGGGTGTGCTTAGCAGAGCCTTGCCGTTCGTGCGGTCCAGAAGAAAGTACCATCCGTTGCGGCTGGCCTGGGCCAGCAGCTTGCGCTTCTGACCGGCGATGACGCCGTCGATCAGCACGGGTGTCTGGACGGCATCCCAATCGTGAGTGTCGTGCGGGTTCGGCTGGAAATACCAGACGAGCTTTCCGGTGTCGGGATTCAGCGCGCAGATAGTGGAGGTGTACAGATTGGCTCCCGGCCGGGCGGCGCCGTTGATGACCGGCTGCGCATTGCCAGTGCCGAAGTAGTAGAGGTTCAGGTCGGGATCGTAGGTGCCAGCGACCCACGTCATGCCGCCGCCATGCAGCATGGCCTCGTCATTGGGCCAGGTCTTGGCCTCGGGCTCGCCGGGGTTAGGATGCGTATACCAGCGCCACTGCAGGGCTCCCGTCTCAGGGTCGTGGGCTTCGATGTAGCCGGGAATATCGAAGTCGTCGCCGCTGACCCCTACCATGACGTGGTTCTTCACGATGATCGGGGCCACACTGCCGAAGTAGAACTGATCCGGATTGCCAATGGATGCGTGCCACTTCTCCTTGCCTGTGTCGATGTCAATAGCGACCAGATTGCAATCTTCGGTTTCGAAATAGACGGTGTCGCCTAGCACGGCGGCGCCGCGATTGCCGATGCTCTCGCCACCTTTACTGGCCCAGTCGAACTGCCACAGCTTTCGTCCGCTGCGGGCATCCACAGCCCATACGTGGCTGGGAACGGTGAAGTAAAGAATGCCGTTCACCTCCAGCGGTGTTGCAGAGATGCGCTTGCCTCCGCCGGTCGTAGTTTCGACGCGATAGCTCCATGCGAGGGACAGCTGCTTTACGGTCGTTGTGTTGATCTTTGCCAGCGGGCTATAGCGACGCCCGGAGTAGTCGCCATTGTACGTAGGCCAGCTATCGGTCAACTTCGCAAGGTTGGGCTTTGCCATCTCGGACGTCGCCTGGGCATGAAGCATGGCCGGCGAGAGGAATAGTGCGAGGAACAGTGCGCTCAGAGGCTTCATTTCAGGGTGGCCAGATATGTCGTCAGGTTGTGAATGTCAACGTTAGTGTACTTGTCCAGCAAGTCCTCATGCGCAGCGAAGGGATCGGTGATCGTCACCGTTGTTCCTGCTGTGCGGTTGAAAGACCGGTACTCACCCGACTTCTCCCGAAGCGCAACCGTGAAGTCGTCGACATGGACAAGGTCGCCGCTGTAGGACTTGCCGGCGGGCAGCTTCACTGCAACCTGCACCTTGCGTCGAAGGAATAAGCCAGAGCCAGGGAAAAGAAATTTTTGTTGCAGGGCGGAGGGCGTGTATCGCTTCGCCAAACCGGCGAAATCACCTGTCGCCGAGTGACACTTGCTGCATCCGCCTGCGCCGTTGAAGTACGCTTCTCCCGCTTTCGGATCGCCACTCAGCAAGTTTGTCGGCTGAGAGTTGTAGCCGCTCCTCAGAATGCCGTTGATCGATGAGGTCAGGAACTGTGACAGATCAGCAAGCTGTTTCTGATTGAATTTGAAGTCGTGGTTGGGACCAGTCGTCAGGATGGGATCAAGTTCCTTCCCGTAGAGCATCTCGCGGCGGTCATGAAGAACAGCCAGCGAGCGCAGCAAGTCGGGGGCGGTCGCTGTACCCCGGGCATCGTCTTCGTGGCAACGCGCACAGCTGCCCGCGTAGATCTTCGACCCGCTTTCCGAAGAGGCGGGGTCGACCGTAGACCGAGGAAACTGGGCTCGCAGTGGAGCTGTCCCGAGCCAGAGCAGGAACGTGACATATATAAATTTCAAGTATCGCTTCTTCAATCTATCCACTCCGCGAGCTTCCATCCGAGCCTATCGATGACTACACAATCTCGCGGCACAGTTCGTATGGCGTGTACCGCCTATCCTTTTTACTTTATACTTGCTCGCCAGGGATAGGAGACCCGATGAATCGTCGCGAATTCCACAAATTATCAATGGCTGCATCCATTACACCCTTTCTGCCAGGTGGCCCTGCCTTTGCCTCGGCCGCCTCTGCCAAGCCTTCAGACAATGGCGGTCATAAATTTTCGATCATGCTATGGACCCTGCCCAAGGGGCTCACTTTCGAACAGCAGTTGGATCTGGCCGCTGCTGCCGGCTTCGGCGGTGTCGAAGTTGGCAAGGAGTACGAGAAATGGACGCCAGAGGAATGGAAACGGAACCTTGCCAAGAAGCAGGCGCTTGGCATTCAAGTCGACAGCGCGGTGCCAGGGCGCAATGCTCTGGCCGACCACTCCAAGCGGAAGGCTCTTCACGATGATCTGATGAGCGCCATTCCAGGGGCAAAAGAATTAGGTTGCAAGCAGTTCATCTATACCGCGTTTACGCGCGTGCCGGAACAGACGTCAGAGCAGCAAAGAACAGCGATTGTTGACACACTCAAGTACGCTGCAGATCTTCTTGAGAAGGAGGGATTTGAAATTGTATTGGAGCCCATCGATCTTCTGGAACACAAGCAGGAGGCCGTCACCAGCGTTGCGGAGGCCTTTGAGATCACGCGCGCGGTTGGCAGTCCGCGAATCAAGGTTTTATACGACTTCTATCATGAGCAGCGCCAGGCGGGAAATCTGATCGAAAAACTCGAACAGAATATCGACCAGGTCGGTCTAGTGCATATTGCAGACGTTCCAGGGAGGCACCAGCCGGGAACGGGCGAGGTTAACTATGACAACATCTACCGCAAGCTGGCTGCCCTCCACTATGACCGCTATATCTGCATGGAGTTCTCTCCGGTGGGCGATCCGGTGGCGATTCTCAAGGCCGCGCGGTTAGAAGCTATTGCTGCGATGAAGGGATAGGTGCAATTCTGCTCATCTGAACCCGAGCCGGAACTCGGCCCAGGCTTTCTGACGCTCTGGGTGAGATGTCGGCAGATCTGTGCAGGAGAGTTGGGCACTGGTGGCTTCGGACGGGGAGACTATGAGGAAAGTCCTGCACGGATGGAGTGTCCAGGAGGAAGCTCCATCTTGAAGAGCCTCGCTCATGCGAGGCTCTTCGAGAATTAAACAGGTCATTGACCAAGAAACCGCGGCTAGAAGATGTATTTGACCGCCAGCTGCATGCGGCGAGGACTGTTGTTGTCTACACCGTCTACACCCACATTACGTCGGCTGAAAACGCTGCTGGTAATAAGTTCACTTCCGAAGGTATCGTAGGTTGTTACATTGGCAGCATTCTGCATCTCAAGCCGTGCCTGGACGAGTTGCACGTCGGTAATATGGAATTCCTTCGAGACGGTAGCATCGACATTCCATACTCCTGGTTGACGGAAGTAGTTGCGGCCCAGGTTCGAGAATTGACCTGCTTCCGGTGTGACCAGAAGAGCTTTCTGTGCTGGTGTGAAGTAGAAGGACTGTCCGGATTCGAGATGCATCTTGCCCATCTTGGGGCTGCATTCGCCAGGAGAGATGCAGGAGGCCGGAGTGCCTACCGCAGAGCCATAGGTGTTAGAGCCTGCAAAGAAGGTAATGGGGCGGCCAGAGTACCAGTTCCCATCTCCAGAGATCTCCCATCCTCCCGCGAGGAGGTCGACCCCTCGGTTCCATCGATTGCCGATCAGCTTTCCGCGACCGATGGGAAGTCGATAGGACCAATAGCCAGTGATGACCTGCGTGTTGTCAAAGTCCGCGGGGCCGTAATTCAAGCGAGGGTTATTGAAGTCGAAGGGAGTTCCCGTGGAGCTGAGCGTGCTGCCCTGAGCGACGGTGGTGAATGCTGGATCGTAGGAACGAAGATCAAGCGCCTTGGAGAACGTGTAGTTGATCGTCATCAAGAAGCCATTGGAAAAACGCTTCTCAATCTGTGCCTGCAATCCGTTGTAGTTGGAATAGTCTTTCGTCGTCAGAACATTCACCGACCCTAGATACTGTGAGTAGGGTTTGAAAAAGTTCGCCGGCATTCCGGAATCGACGACCAGGGAGTTTCCATCACCCTGAATCCGTTGACCGAGGGCTTGCGCAAGTCCGGCTACGTTATTGAGGGGAAGATAAGATGCATAGTTACGCTGGATGAATGCCGTTCCAGTCTCACCAGGCTTGCGGCGACTATCTGCAGAGATGACCCTGGTCATCAGCGGACTGTCCTGACCGCTCTTCACCTGATTGAACGCATCAAGGAATCCATTTGATCGGTAGTTGACCTGATTTGAATCGTATCCACCATAGAGGCCGATACCGTGATTGCCGATATAGGTAAGGGTAAAGACGACATCTTTGGCCATCTGTTGCTGCACGCTGAGTCCCCACATATAGACCTTGGGAGTGCGCATGTTGGGATCGGCGACCGTGACCGAGTTTGCGCTGAACGGAGGTGGCGTGCGAAGGGCCAGCGGTGTGGTGCCAGGGGTTGGGGGAGTCCAGTTCTGAGCACGAACGCCCATGGCTCCCGTGGAGAAGTTATCCTGACCGACCGTCGTATTGTTGGCCTGATAGGTCAAGCCCGGCAGACCCTGAAACACAGAAGACGAGAAGGAGAAGGAGTTGATGCGATCGTAGCCCACGCGGAAGTTGGCACGAATAGAGGTTTTCCCGTCGCCGTAAGGGTCCCATGCCAAACCGATTGAAGGCCCAAAGTTATTCCAATCGTCGTTGTACACCTTACCTGGTACAAAGCTGAGAGGTCCATTCAGCTGAGCGCCAAAAAGTACATTTTGGTTCGGAACGAGCAGCGGAAAACCTCGGAAGCGAGGGGCCATACGCGCATCAAGGCGTACGCCGTAATCAAGGACCAGGTTCGGACGAATCTTCCAGGAATCCTGCAGGTAAAAATCGTACTCGGGCCATCGGCTGTCCATGATGTTGATCGTTCCGGCCGGATCGAACGCTGTCGAATCATGGTTGGAGACGTAGCCAGCAGTTACGCTTCCCACTCGGCCGAGAAGATCATTCACCGCGCTGGTCAAGGTAGGCTGATCGAAGGTTGTGTTGATGCCGCTGGTCGGAACGTTGTACGCTGCTACGTCGACAGGGTTATTCGAGGTACTAAAATCTACCTGGGGTGTGACATTCACAGACCCAATGGATCCACGGTTGTCGATCTCGCGACCGTAACGAAGATTAATGCCACCCTTGAATATGTGCGAGCCCTTCACCCAGGTGTAGTTATCAACAATCTGGTAGGTCGTCAGATAACGGTTATTCGAGATATAGCTGTTCCTGGGCAGGTAGACCGAGTTGTTGAAGTTGTACGGCGTAGCAGCGGCGCCCTGATCGAGTGCAGGATTGATGAAGGCATATCCGAAACGGTTCATACCGATCACAACTTCGTTCGTCGTGTTGGTCGTGGGATTCAATCGCCAGTTGATTGCAAGATTGCGGGGTTGACGAAGGGTATTCACCTGCGCAGGGGCTCCCGGAAATGTCTGAAGTCCCCCATTCAGGGAATCAGCATAGGTATTCTGATGTCCCGAGTACCATCGTCCGAAGATCGCATTTCGCTCAGAAAAGGTGTGGTCGATCTTTATAGTTTCATCCACCTGCTTGTCATTTGCGGGAGCTACGAAGCTGTAACCGGCGGTGTTGAGGCCGTCGCCTACCGCGAAGTTATTTGGCAAGGGAGTAAGTCCGATGAAATTCTGAACGCTGGGATCAAGCCCGACGTGAAAGGGATCGTTGGCTGCGATGTTGTAGGTGCTGATAGGAACGATGGGATTTCCATTGACATCAACAGATGCGCCGTTTTGAGAGCCGTAGGGTTGGTTGCGCGCCCCGGGCAAATTGGCATAGCGGATATTTCCAGCGCGAGCGGCAGCGGTGTAAACGATGCGATTGACCGCTGTTCCTGTGTAAGCGTGCAACAGTTCGATATTTACGAAGAAGAAGGTCTTGTTCTTGAAGATGGGTCCACCGAGTGAACCGCCCGGCATGTTTTGGACGAACTGAGAACGAGGTAGGCCCAGGGACTTGTTGACCGGAGAGTTCGCGCGAAGGAATGGCGACTGGTAAAACTCGAAGAGATTGCCGTGAAATTTGTTTGTTCCCGACTTAGTGACCATGAGCACCTGGCCACCGGTGTTGCGGCCGTATTCGGCAGTAAAGTTGGACGTCAGAACTCGGAATTCGGAGAGCATATCGGGATTAAGGTGAGCCGGCGAAGAATTACCTCCTCCTGAGCTGCTCTCGTTGGCGTCGATACCGTCAAGAACATAGTTCCATGCTCGATCCCGAGATCCGTTGACGCTGACCTGACCGCCTGTTGAGAAGGCACCTCCCACAACGACACCCGGAATAAACGTCGTAAGCGAGATCGGATTGCGTCCCAGTGTACTGACAATCGGCAGCTGCGTAAGCGTCTCGTTATCGATCGTCCCGCCGAAGTTGCCGGAGGACTGTGTCTGTACTAGGTCATAGCCCCCATTGACTTCGACGGTCTGATTGGTTCCGCCAATCTGCAGGGAGACATTGACGCTGGTCGGAAGCCCGATGGAGAGAATATTTCCAGTCGATACGAACTGTTTAAAGCCGGCGATCTCTGCCCGCACGGTATAGCTGCCAATCTGCAAGCTATCGAAGGCGTAGGTCCCGGATGTAGAGCTCTTCGTGGTGTAACTGACATGCGTCCCGTCATTCGTCGCCGTGATGACAGCACCCGAGACGACAGCGCCGGTTGAATCCGTTACGACTCCCGAGATGCGGCTGGTCGTTCCCTGCGCAAGAGCAAAAGACACGAAGAGAGCAAAAGCCATACAACAGAGCGATACCTTCTTAAAAGGCATGGGACCTCCACTCATCACCAATCGGGTTTGCAATGGGTTCTGAGGATTATATTTTTGGGTTCTGATTTGAACGAACTCGCAATTGCGGCGTGGCAAAAGGAGACTGGAATTTTTGTTTCAGGTGGTACAGATGTTCCCTAAAATTGATGTAACCTTATCCCTACATCAACCCCAGTGTCAAGAGAACTGTTGACTCACCGGCGTTTGCGGAAGAATTTCGCATCAGCATTTTGTATCTCAGCCTCTTCGCTTCTTCTCGACCTTGTTCAGTTTCTCTGGGCTGGATAGGTTGTGGACTTACCAGCTCTTTCTAGGAGTAGTTCTGGATGGCAATCCGAGCAGAATCGAAGGAACTGCTTTCGCAATCCTCGCTCCCTCACCTAGAGCAATTGAGCGAGAAGCGCAAGGAAATCATTCGGCCAGTCCTTGAAAATCCAAGAGAGTTTGTACTGCTGAATGTGAGGGACATGGCGGCACGCTTGTCCACAGGACAAGCAACAGTTGTCCGGATTGTTCAGGCTATGGGGTTTCGCGGCTACAAGGATTTCCAGCACTACCTTCACGATCTGTCAGTTACCAGTGCAACCATTCTGGACAGCATGGAGGCGGCCAAAGATGAAACCGCATCCCCGAAAGTGCTCAAGAACGCGAAGAAGCAACTTCAGCAGAATATCGCGTTCGTGCAGAATCGCTTAGATCTACAGCAGGTTCTTGGCATCGCCACTCGGATTCACGAGGCAAAGCGGATCTTTTTATTCGGCGGAGATATGGCGTCCTCGCTCGTCAGCTACATGGAATATCACCTCACGATCGCAGGATTTCCTGTCTTCGCTGCGATGGCTCCGGGCCGTGCCACACATCTCGCGCGCTCCAGTGGACGAGGGGATATCGCTATCGGGATCAGCTTCCGCCGAGGACTTCGCATGACAATCGAGAGTATCGAAAAGGCGAAGAAGAACGGGGCCTATTGCGTCGGAGTTACGGATTCCACATTGTCTCCTTTGGCGCGTTTCTCGAATGAGCTTGTCATTCTGCCTGTAAACAGCCTGTCCTTCGCTGCAAGTTATGTCGCTCCCATTGCACTCATTGACCTCATCACTGCAGCGGTCGGTAACTTGAGACGCAAAGAAGTGGTCAGCCGGCTCAAGGAAGCTGATCAGGAACAGAAACATGGTTACAGGTGGTATCTAACAGAGTCTTGATCGACCAAAAGGATAAATGATGAAGATGCATAGAATTGTGCTGTTCACGCTGACTCTTGCATCTCCCGTAAGTCTTGCGGCTCAGGCCGGGAGCTTCACGCTTCAGCAAGCGCTGAGCGCGCCATTTGCCTCTGACCTGAAACCAAGCCCACGTCTCAACCGCTTTGCCTGGATCGAAGACGAACAGGGGAGACGAAATCTTTGGGTCGCGGAGCCGGCGAGTGACGGTAAGTATCAGTCGAAACGGCTCACCTCTTACCTCGAGGATGATGGTCAGGAGATCGATCAGATAGCGTGGACTCCAGATGTAGAAAATCTTATTTACGTGCGAGGGGGAGACTTTGAATTCCCCGGCAGGTAAGATCCGAATCCTGCGCTTGAAACTGCAGGGGTCTCACAGGCAATCTGGTCCATCGCCTTCAAGGGAGGCGAATCGCGCAAGTTAGGCGAAGGACGTGACCCAGCGATCTCCCCACGGGGCGATCAGGTGGCTTACATCAATCATGAACAGATATGGGCTGTTGCACTGGCAAAGGATGCAGCCAAAGCAAGTTCGTTACTCCACACTCGCGGCGATATCTCTGAGTTGACTTGGTCCCCAGATGGCCATGCAATCGCTTTTGTAAGTGACCGTGGAGATCACTCCCTAGTGGGGGTTTACGATCTGCACGCGAAGACGCTTGTGTATCTGGATCCAAGCACTGGAAACGATGAAGCTCTCACCTGGTCGCCGGATAGTCGACAGGTCGCTTTCGTCCGTCAACCCGGCGAACCGCAACCCTTACCAGGTAATCACCGCACTGCGACACCATGGTCTCTTGTGATTGCCGATGGTGCTTCAGGTGTCGGACATCCGATATGGACAGCCGAAGAAGGAAGAGGCAGTGCTTTTCAAGAATTGCATGGTACTCAACTCATCTGGAGTGAAGATAATCATCTTATCTTTCCGTGGGAAAGAGATGGCTGGCTGCACTTATATTCTTTGCCGGCGTCAGGAGGAAAGGCTGAGCTCCTTACCCCGGGTAACTTCGAAGTCCAGGACGTCAGTCCTCTGGATAAAAATAATCTTCTCTATGCCTCCAACCAAGAGGATATCGACCGCCGTCACATTTGGGTTGTACCTGTATCGGGAGGAAATCCCAGACCCATCACGCAAGGCACAGGGATCGAGGCATCCCCGGTTAGTGATGGGCAACACATCGCAGTCCTGCGCTCCGACGAACATATCCCCCTTCGTCCTGCGTTGGTGGATAAGAATGGGAGCCTTCAGGATCTCGCTCCTCAGATCATCCCAGCCGATTATGCCGGCGCACATTTCGTTAAGCCTGAACAAGTCATCCTTCCAGCAGCAGATGGCCTTCAGCTTCATGGCCAATTGTTTCTTCCTTCCAATGTGAGTGGCAAGCGTCATCCGGCACTCGTGTTTTTTCATGGAGGGTCGCGTCGGCAGATGCTACTCGGCTTTCACACGATGGGGTATTATTCCAACGCTTATGCGATGAACCAGTATCTCGCCAGCCGTGGCTACATCGTACTTTCGGTTAACTATCGAAGCGGAATCGGGTACGGTCTCGATTTTCGAGAAGCTCTCCACTATGGCAGAGATGGAGCGAGCGAGTTCAACGACATTCTAGGATCAGGCAAGTATCTGCAAAGCAGAGCGGACGTAGACGCCGCTCGCATTGGCGTTTGGGGCGGCAGCTATGGTGGCTTCCTTACAGCTCTTGCTCTTGCGCGCGCTTCCGACATCTTCGCAGCCGGAGTCGATATGCACGGCGTCCATCAATGGCAGATCCCATCCAGCTGGCACTCCACTCACGATGCCAATGTAGATGCGCAGAGAATGAAGACCGCATGGGAGTCTTCTCCTCTGGCTTACATCTCCAGCTGGCACTCTCCGGTTCTGTTGATTCAGGGCGACGATGATCGCAATGTTCCGTTCTCCCAGACAGTGTCCCTGGCCAGGGCGCTCCAGAAACAAGGCGTCAAGTTCGAAGAGTTGGTGTTTCCGGATGAGATTCACGGGTTTCTTCTACACCGTCATTGGCTGGAGGCCTATCAAGCGGAGGCCGATTTTTTCGATCGCCACCTAAGTTCAACCGCACGACAAAATAAGGAGCCGCAACATTGAAGATGATGCTGAGCCTTGTCCTCGGGGCACTCTCCTTCCATTCCACTCCATCTTTCGCACAGACTCTTGATGTCATTATTCGCGGCGGTTTGTCGGTCGATGGATAGGGAACACCCGCAATCAAGACAGATATCGGTATCGCAGGCGATGCGTATTGTCTTCGTTGGATCTAGCAAAGGAAAGAACGCGAAACGAGTTATCGATGCTTCAGGACTTATCGTGACGCCGGGCTTTATCGACCCACACACCCATACAGCGGGTGATATGTCCGATCCGAAGAGAAAGAGAAATGTCCCTTACCTGGTGCAGGGGGTTGCCACTGTTGCGACTAGAACGATGGTGATAGTCCTGAGGCAATAGGCGAAACGCTGGAAAGACGGAATCAGCAAGGCATCGGAACGAAATGCCGCGCTTTCTATCGGTCAGGGCACGGTTCGGTGTGAAGTCATGAATCTGTCAGACCAGAAGCCAACACCGGACAGATGGAACGCATGAAATCCATTGTGGCGAAGGCGATGCAAGAGGGCGCGATCGGTATCTCAATGGGCCTTTATTATGCCCCCGGCAGCTACTCCAGCACAGAAGAGGTGATCGAACTTGCCCGTGTCGCTGGGCAGTATGGTCACAATATTTCAGTTCTAGCCAGGATGAGTCCTAAGTAATCTCCCTTCGCCCGATTTAGTTGTCCCCTTTTACGAGAGGAGAATTGAATTAGCGAAAATCTCCGCTTTCAAACGAGTCAGATTCTCAGTCGTGGGTATAGAAGTTACGAGATACTCTGGAAAGTTATGGAGTTCGGCGGTCCAACTGGTATAGGGCTTCTCTACGGCAATGCTAAGCGGCGTACGGTGCGGATCCCATTTGCCACGAAGTAGCTAGTGGCTTGATAAGACTGACGCAGTCGAAGCTGTAGTTTTGTCTATCAGTGCAAGTGGCTAACTCAGCTTTTGAATTGTCGGCTATTGGGATAACACCACCTTGTCAGTGCGAAGTTTTCCTTGTAGTTGTTCAATGGAGATGTCTCCGACCGGAACCATCCTACGCACGGCAATTGTTGCCGCCAGACCTGCAGCCTGACCCATGATCATGTACTGCGGTTCCATGCGGATGGTCGAATACGCTACGTGGCTCGCCGAGAAGCACACCGGCACCAGAAGGTTGCTTACCTCAGTCTTTTTTGGGAGCATGACGCGATAAGGAATCTCGTAGGGTACGGTAATGACGTACTGCTCACCCTCGTTTTCGACAGAGCCATCTTCTGTTGGAATTCGTCGTACATGATGGGAATCGCTCTGGTACGATCCCATTCCGATGGAATCTGGCTTCTTTACATCTGTAGTAATGTCCTTTTGAGTCATCACATACTCACCCAGCATCCGTCGTCCTTCGCGAATATAGAGTTGGAACGGCCATCCGTGCTCGGCCACAAACTCATCTTTCGCTAAGCCGTAGCTGTTAACTTCGTCATGCAGCGACTTCGGCACGCTTGGATCCTTCGCCAGAAAGTAGAAAAAGCCTGCGCCATAGTCGTAATGGTCCTTCCATATCTCCGCCTGTCGCTTGTAAGAACCTGAAGGATAATCCCAGTTCGCTCCAAGGTGGTCCGTAGAGAAACCGCCAAAGTTGTTGATATCAAATTTGCCACCCTTTATAGGTGACATGATCATCAACTCCCTCATCACAGGCGGATGTCCTTCTGACTTTTCCAATGCGACGATGTATCGCTTCAACAACTCGTAGCGATACGGATCATAGGATTTCGGTTTTGGAAACGGCAATATGTTGCCCTGCACATTCGTCAGGCACATGCGGAATCCGTATGCCTGCACATACTTGTCCCCTTGGCCTAACGGCCCACGTGGTCCTTTCTGCACCTCTGGAAGCAACGAACCGTCTGGGACATAAGGCGAGACGCGTACATTGAAATGATGGTCAGGCCGCTGCCGTCCACGCACTCCGGCAATCGATTCGCCATACTGGCTCTCGCTCTCACGCCCCCAGGTGTATTTCACGCCGGCCTCGTTCATCAGGTCACCCTCGTACGAAGTGTCCACAAACACGGGCGCGCGCAGGACGAAACCATTCGTCAGTGCAATCGAAATAATTCTGCTATTGTGCATGACCACGCCTCCGGTTTCACGGAGACGCGTCCTCATCATCTGCACGACCTTGGCTTCATCCAGCATCTCGTGAAAGACCTGCTCGGCGACATGCGGTTCAAAGTGCCACTCAATCGGCTCGTTGTAGTGTTTACCGACACGTTCGAAGAATTCGCGTGCTATGCCCCCGATAACCTGCTCCTTCCCTTTGTCCGAGGAGCTCAGACCACCTGACACCATGCCGCCAAGATGCTGATCTGTCCCTACCAGCACAACGTTCATGCCTTGTCGAGCAGCTGCAATAGCCGTTATGACACCGCTGGCAGTTGCGCCATATACAACCACGTCAAACTGACGTGGTGTAGAGGACCATCCATTGACACACACGCCTACCGTCAATACGGCTGCGGCTGCATACTTCATCCAACGCATTTCTCCTCGCTTTCTACTTTTTCTAACGGCTTAGGTGGAGCCCGATCTGGAATACCCGTGGATCGAGCGCGCTTGTGATCTGACCAAACAAGGCATTGGTGTTCACGCCACTCGCGTTGGGTGAAAAGGTTGTATTCGGATTGTTAAGTTGTGGATGATTGAATAGATTGAAGGCTTCTGCGCGCATCTCCAGCGTCCACTTCTCGAGTGAGAGCTTCTTGATGAGAGAAGCGTTTACGTTGGTGAAGTTAGGTCCGCGCGTTGCGCTCAGCGTACGCGGCGAGTTGCCAATGGTGTAGGGCGCGGGATTCGCAAATGCCGCCGCGTTGAACCACTGTTTTACGCTACGTTTGCTCGCCGGCAGAGTGGGATTCCCCACAAGATCAGGGAACGGCGTGCCCGTGAAATTATTCGAACCTGTCACCGAAAGCGGGGTTCCTGTCAGCCACTGAAGAATGCCCTGTACCTGCCATCCACCCGTCAGCAGGGTCAACAGGTGACGATTCGGAGTACCAAGTGGAAGCTGCCAAACACCGCTTGCAGACAGGTTTTGCGATGTATCCGTAGGATCGAGCGATCGTTCCAGGTATGGCCGATAGATTGGGTCACGGTATTGGCCGTCCGTGCTCTCGCCGCTGTCGCTCGAAGTTGAATCATCAATGAGCTTGCTCTTTGAGTACGACACCAGCACCGTCACACCATGGGCGTACCGATGCTCCGCCGTAGCCTGTAATGCGTGATAAATACTGCCTGCGCCGTGCCGTGCCAGCGTTGTCACACTCAGATAATCCGGCAATGGCAGCAGCGCTTGTGCCTGAGTTATCGTCGTGCCCGAAAGTGCACCGGTTTTGATCTGTCCATAGAAGGGATTAGGCACAAGGTTCTGAAGCCTGGTCTCATACTGCGCGTAGTAAGCCGGGTTAAGGGTATTGACGTTGTAGTTCCCGCCAATCAGGTGCACTCCATGGTTTCCCACGTAGGCTCCAGAGACGGTCCAGCCACCTGGCAACTGCCTCTGCACTGAGAAATTCCATTGCTGCGAATAGGGTGTAGGCGCATAGGGATCCTGGAAGAACACGCTCTGGCCGCGATACGCCGAAGGCCCACCCGCAGCGCCCACGGGCGCCGATAGCGCCGACGGTCCGGTTGCCAGTGCGAATGCAGAATACGGGCCGGAGCCGCTGAAAGTCGTTTGCGACGAGAAACCTAGCGCGTCGTTCGTTACCTGATGAATATCGGCCGATTCCACTGGGTTGAAGATCAAGCCAACACCGCCGCGCACCACGGTCTTGTCGCTTACCGAGTAAGCGAAGCCGAATCGTGGCGCAAAATTGTTGCCGTCGTAGCGGACGAACAAGCGCGAGGCTGTTACACCCGCGTACCGCAGGACTCCTGGCATGCCGGTCTGCGAGTTAATCAGGTACGGATCAAACGTTGAGAACCAGTTGTGCCGCTCCGTTGGGGGACCGGAGATGTCATACCGTAATCCGACATTGATCGTCAGACGTGGAGATACCTTATAGTCATCCTGCACAAACGCGCCGCCGGCCCAGGCACTCGTTGCAAACGCGGGATTCACGGTCAGCTGGCCACCGACGACCTGTCCCAGGAGAAAATCCGCAAAAGCCACGCCTGTTCCCGCCGGGTGACGTGATCTTCCACGCCGAATTTGAAGTTATGCTTGCCCTTCACCCAGGTCACGCTATCCGCAAACTGGATTACCGTTCCGATGCGATTGCCCGCGGTAAATGTCCCTGTCGAAGGCCCCAGGCTCAACATACCGCTCACCTGCACTGAGGGAAACTCAGTCTGCAGAATGATCGAGGGGAACCCGAGCTGCTCCGGATAGTTTTTGCCAACGCTTGGCGATAGAAAGGTCAGGTTCTGACGCACAAAGCTGGCGCGAAACTCATTCAACACACTCGAGGAAAACGTATGCGTCTCGCCGACAGCGAGATTGTAGTTTTTGCGCGTATCGTTGCGGGCCAGAGGGTCGGCGTCTCCCAGGCCATAGCCCACCGTGTTCGTCGTGTTCAGGTTTCCGGCATAGCGAACAAAGATGTTGTCCAGCGAACTAATGTGATGGTCGACGCGCGCCGCGATGACGTCCTGGTCAATGCCGCCGGTTGCCTCTGAGTAAAAGTTAAGCGCATTCGTCTTTGGATCTGTCGGCGCAATATTCGGTAACGGCATGTAGTTCAACACTGCTAAAGCTACTGGATCAAAACGCGGGACCTTGTTACCCGCAAATTGCGTTCGTACAAAGCCGTTCCCATTTGGGTTGGCCGTGGTCGACGCCGGATCGTAGATCGGGATTGGCGTTGTTGAGCTGGCCGATGCGTAGGTCTGCGAGAAGTCCCCGCTGCGCTGAAGTGCAGTTGGCACCGTCGAGCGCTGCAAAGAAGCGCTCCGCTGATGCCACTGTTCATAGCCAAAGAAAAAGAAGGTGCGATCCCGTCCGTGATAGATTTTCGGAATCCAGACCGGTCCTCCCACCGTACCGCCAAACTGGTTGTAACGCAGAATCGGTTTGAGACGACCCGTGATCGGGTCGCGCGTTGCAAACCGGTTGACCGCGTTTAGTATGTCATTTCGCACGAACTCATAGGCAGTCAGGTGCCAATCGTTTGTGCCGGTCCTGGTGGCCAGATTGACATAGCCCCCGGAGCTTAATCCAAACTCTGCGGATGGCGTATTCGTGATAACACGAAACTCGGCGATCGAGTCTACCATCGGGACCACGGAAACCTCATTGATGGTGGGTAACGTATCCATCGCGCCATCCAGCAGGAACTGGTTACCGACGGTCGATCCCCCATTGATTCTCAAACGCGAGAACCCCTGGTTGCTGGCATCTGCAAATCCATTTGATCCGCGGGAAGTGGTTTGCACGCCCGGCACCAGAAGCACCAAGGTGAACGGCTGGCGCCCGTTCAAAGGAAGTTCCTGGATCGCGCGGCCTTCAATTACGTTCCCTACCGATGACTCGTCTGTTTGTAGGGCCGCAGTCGTCGACGTCACGGTGATCAACTCTTGTGACCCGCCCACCTGCAACGTCGTGTCTGCGCGAAAGCGCTGACCTACGTCCAGTGTGACTCCGGTTTGTTTAACCTTTCCAAAGCCTGCAGCGCTAACGGCGATGTCATATGTCCCCACTGGCAGTAGCGGTACTGTGTATGTGCCGTCCGATGTGCTCGTTGCCTGGTAGGTCAGGCCTGTACCGTGCGCTTGCACAGTCACTTGTGCATTCGGGACTACGGCTCCTGTGCCATCTGTCACCGTGCCGGTAATGGTCGCAGTCGCGGTCTGCGCCATGCTACTTCCTGAGGAGAACAAAACCGCCGTCAAGGCAAGCAGGAGTTTTGAGAAGAGCCGGCGTCTGCCAGCTCGAAGGGTGGTCATGGGGGTGCCTCCTCGCACCTGCTTCCGTTGGGACAGCTGGAGCAGAACGGCACCAAGAATTCCACCCAGGTTGAAGACTGGCTAGTTCCCGGTCGTAAATGTAACCTTGTTACTTAGTATTTTCTTTGGCTTGCATCAGATTTGCCCTCCACCTATCCGTTCCTGGAAGGGTCGGATGGCTCCCAAATGACTCTGAAGTGGTGTTCCCCGATTGACTTGAGACAGGATAACCGCCTCGAAATAAGGTGTCTTCATCTGCTGCGTCGCCTGCATGATCTCGTGCATGCCTTCGTCAGAAGTAAGATAGGCGATTAAGGCCATCGTCTGCGACCCCTGCAACAGCAGCAACCTGCTTCCATCCTTCCCACGTGGGATGAGAGCCACGATTCCTGGTGCAACATCCCGTTCCCTGGACTCGTGGACCAATACAAACTCCCGTGGATGATCCGGTGCGCTCAGCAGGTCGGTAACCTTCATCTCGTACGGAGCCATCCGGAAGGTCAACCTGTCCAAATCAGTCTGATACGCCGCGAGCGAATTCTTCGTCCCAAAGGCCACGACATTTTCGTGGTCAATGATCTCGGGCGGCGAGTCGGCAGAGCTGGAAAAGCTCGTCCGAATCCCGTAGCCATCTAGAAAACGTGCCAGTTGAAGTGAAGCAAAGGTATCGGAAGCCACCGTATAACCTTGCCATGTAGGAGGCATGGATTGTTGTTTCCCCATCAGCTCAGTGAGTGCCAGCGAATCGGTCCATTTGGAGGGATCGTTAACGTTAATATCCCGAACCATAAGTGACCCACCATTAGGCGTTCGTAGAGAAAGGAAAATCGGAGCGGGCAGCACGATCCGCATGTTCTTTCCGTTGTCCAGCAAGTTCATCCAGAAAGGCGGCAGCTCCCGATGCCCTGCGTTAGGCGTCCAGCCGCTGAAGAAGCTTGCCGTCAGTGCCAACGCGCAGCACGCCACGGCCGCCAAAATGCCGTAGCCAATATGTGCGGGGACGATCGGCCGCCCAATGACGGCGACCGATACGGGATCCGGTGTCGCCGACGGTTCAAGAGCAGTTCTATTCAACTTGGGAAGCGTTGTTAATAATTGTGTTGGAACGTTCTCGATGTTGACAAACAAAAGCTGATGCGACCAGACCGGGATCGTTACTCTCCGGATGTGGCTCGCACCTTCTTCGGCGTAAAACTTGTCGAACAATCGCCGCAGTCGGCCAATCTGCACTCTTACCGTGGCGTCGATCTTGGATTCAAAGTTCGCAGGGCGACCGAGCGCCTCTGTGGCGATCGCATATTCGTTGATATCACTGTTGCGTTGCTCCCACAGATACATCAGCAGTTTTCGCAGCGACGAGGTGCGCTCAAAGGTCCGACTGCGCAACACGTCCTGCAACAGGATCGCATCCTGTTGTTCATCAATCACCGCCGTTGTTTCTAATTGCACAACTGCAAAATGTAACACTGTAATCCGATGACGGACAATGGAGCTAGTCAGGGCTTGTCTTGCTTTGAGCGTTCTACGAACCGCAAAAGAGATGGAGGTGCCGCCAGCGTTAGGTGTAAATATATGATTCTAAACGACCTATTTCTTTTTTAAGCGCGCATTAAGAACGCGCAACGGTTTTGATGCCTGGAATAGAACGTAGAACCAGGCTACTGTTCGAGATGCCGACACCCGGAATAACGGGAATAACTGGCGACAAGGGCGTCTCACTACCGGATGACTTCCTAAGGGACTGAAATCGGTGGCTCGGTCGATAGCGGATTAAGAGCTTCCCCTCTCGATTCTGAAGGCCCTCGGATATGGATATATCCTTGTTTGTATTTATTTGAGGAGGCTCATGAAGCAACTATTTCGGGTTCCATCCCCCCGCAGGAAAGAACTCTTCATACTTCGATCGATCTCAGCCGGTCTGTTTGCCCTGTGCTGCCTCTCGGCGACTGCACAACGTGCTGATGTCTTGTCTACGACAGAGCTCAAAGAGCATACGCTCCCAAGCCCTCCGCGGAAGCAGAGCATTCAAGATGGCGTGCAGATCCAGAAGCCGCAGCTCGAAGACTACGTGGCCATGTTGGACAACTTGCCGACGAAGGCTTACGCGCAGCCGAAGAAACCTCGCAAGGTGCTGGTGCTGGCGCACGCGGCAGGCTTTATTCACTCCTCCATTCCGTTGGCGGCAGAGACGGTGAAGGCCATGGGCGAGAAGACGGGCGCATGGTCGACCACCATCACCTTCGACCCTGCACAGATCACGGCGGAGAATCTCGCAGGGTACGACGCGATCTTCCTGGACAACACGACGCTTGGTTTCCTGGACGATCCGAAGGACCCTGTTGCAACAGAAGCACGAAAAAAGGCACTGCTGGATTTCGTGCGCGGCGGCAAGGGGTTGGCAGGCATCCACGCCGCCGGCGACAGTTACCATACGACGGGACCAGCGCCTACTGGCACCTGGTCGGACTTCAACGTGATGGTCGGCGGCTACTTCAAGTTTCACTGGGTTTACCCGCAGCCGATTACCGTGAAGATCGACGACCCGAAGAGTCCGCTGACAAAGATGTTCCACGGGGAGTTCCAGGTGCACGACGAGATTTATACGTTCGCGCAGGACTCGTTCTCGCGCAAGCGGGTGCACGTACTCACCAGCGTCGACTACGCGAAGATGAGCGATGCAGACAAGGCGAAGGAACCGGCGGCGACGAAGCGTACGGATGGGGATTATGGTCTGAGCTGGATTCGGCACGAGGGCAAAGGGAGGATCTTCTATGAGGCGCTTGGCCATAGCGAGCATATCTATGCCACGACGCCCATCATGGAGCACCTGCTGGCGGGTATGCAGTATGCGCTGGGAGACCTGCCCGCAGATGATCGCCCCAGCATGAAATAGCGGCCAGATCTTCGCGCAATCGCGAACGGGTCTTTTCAGATAAGGACGTGACCAGGAAGGTCGTCACGCGAATCTTAGATGCCCAGCTAGAAGTGCTCACGGTCTAGCCAAATAGACCGTTGCAAAGCTACGTCCAGGGACCTACTCAAAACTCCTTGCTCTATCGCTTTAGCCCTTCTCCTGGAACTCAAGTACTTTCGTACCGGAGTGTTATAGAGCACCATCACCAGATAAGCAAAACCGAGCATCACAAGGACCCCACTCGTCACAATGAGCGCCAGATGAGCTGCGTCCGTATGATGGAGACGGTAGTAGTTTCCAAAGATCCAGATCACGGCATAGTGCGTCATGTACAGCGGATAGGACATGTTTCCGGCAAAACGTACAGAGCTTCTCCGAGCGTGGTGTCAGGGTAGCCTCGGCGCCTAGCGCAATCAGTAGCGGAAAAATAGAACAGAGTCACGATCGCCTCGCGCAACCAAGCTCCTTTGGCATACGCATCATGAACGCGAGCAACAGCAACACCGACAGTGGGTCTGCCTGTAGTCGTCTGCAGCAACGTGACCTCCTCCTTTAACTTTGTATGGGAGCCAAAGAGCATTTATGCGAAATCAAATGCAACTGTGACGATACTTGTAATCTGGGCGAGGCTTTATTCAGGCTGGCTGTCCTTCAGTTGAGCGAGGGCGCGCGATGTAGAGCGTTTCGCCATGTTGGGGTGGAGCGCTCGTACAACCGCCAGGAGGCTCCCGTGCTCCTTTTATAAGAGGGAAGAAGCTTCTGGGTCTCGTGGTGGTGCTACACCGTTGCTTACTCGATTCGCAATTCTCTTTGAATGACTTTCATGAGGAATCGTGCGATCACTGCTCAAAGTCACAGTGTCATCCCTGATGAAGGAGAGGGCTTCGATCATTTTCCATGGTGTTTATCTTGATAAACCCTTTTTGCGATGATCGAGGAGTTTGTGGCGCTTCCCTGTAAATTCTTTGTTCCAAGCAAGAGTTCGAAGGGCGGGATGGTTCCGTCTTCATTGGCGATGGAGTTGAGCCAGTCTGTGAAGTCGTGTCCACTGAAGATAAAGTTGGCGGCGGATTGGGTGCCCGACATCCACAGTCCACTGAGGGCGAGCACCATACCTCGGCCGCTAGGGTTGGGAAGATAGGACACGTCTCCAAAGACAATCGAAGCACCCAAACTTCCCGGTTCTTCGGAGGGCAGATATTGCGGCTGCTCTCCTGCGAGGGGGTGCCGGTTGAGGAAATAAAACTTTGCGTTGCCGTTGGTCTTGAGAAGGAAGGTCATGGACGGCTCGACGAGCGAGATCCAAGGGTTAGCTTGCCTTGAACCAATGAGGATAAGGTTCGAGGAGTTTGCATCCGATGGACGCAGATCGCGGGCAAATACCGTCTCTGCGTGTTCGTGGCTCCACTGAGGAAGATGCGAAAGCTGCGATGAGATACCAAGGTCGACGAAGCTGGTGTAACGGCGACTGGCGAGATCGGCAGTGAGCGAGGGCGAGGCGGTAGAGGGCACACTAGTTTGCGCATTAACGTCTCGGTAGGAGCCATTGATGTAGTCCGCAAGGGTAGCCTCGTGGCCGGTGACAGTTTCGTAGAGGACGAGGCCACTGTCGCCGGGGACGATAAGAGTGCGCCCATTTGAGGGGAAGAGAGTGTTCCAGAACTTCCGCTCCACTTCGGTCTGTTTGGTATGGGATGGATCGGACTGGAGGACGGCATCTCGCCGGAGATGGAGAATGATGGCGATTATGGCGACGGCGACGGCGAGCCCGCAAAGGAAAGGTTTGATCCACGCCCGGCCGGAAGGCTTTTCGGGGAATGAGGTTGATGGCGGAGGAGCGAGTTCGATTGGAACAAGTTGGAAAGAAGAAGGGAGGGGCTCCGCAACAGTTGATGCTGTCGTTACGTGTGTAGAAAAATGAGGGACGTAGCCACCACGTGGGATTTCGATGCGCAAGGTTTCGTGTGCGCCTTCGCTGCCGAAGTATAGTTCGAGGCGTTGCCTGAGGCGGGTTGCGTGGGAGCGGACGATTCCGTCTACGGCTGGATCGTAGTTGGGGGAGCGGCCGAAGACGTCAACACCGATGCGCTGTTCGTTGATCTCTTCGGAGCGTCCTGCGACTGTCATCTTGCATACATAGAGCAAGAGCTTTGGCATCTGCTCTGACCTGGCGAAGGTTGCTGATTCGGCGATTCGACGCGCGAGCTCCCATCGTTCATCCCGGATGTGTTGCCGGGATGAACGATGGGAGTTTTCCAGTGTGGTGGCCATGTTGTAGCTCCATTAGAGATGAATTGCGTGAACGGGATGTTACGCAGTCCGTTGCAACTGTTGCAATCGCGGTTTGTTCAAATTGGATAAATCTCTGATCTGAAATGATATGCGTTGGTTTTTTTGACTTCACTGTGAAACACCGAGGCGCGTGCACCGAAATCAACCTAGAGTACGACTAGCTCGGAGACAACGTGTCTTCCGCTTTGTACAAACCACTCTGCATCACTTCGCAAACTGACTTAGAGGATGGCCATGCTTCGCCTACGCTTCATCTGCTCGATTTTTCTTCTGTTCTTCATCATCGAGCCTGGTCAAGTTCTTGCCCAGGCAGTCAATGCAACGATGACCGGTATTGTCCACGACCAGACTGGGGCCGTGATTGCCGGTGCGCAGGTGACGGTGACGAACGTTGCGACGAACATCTCACAGACGGCAACGACAAACCAGAGCGGACAATATACGGTGCTCAATTTGCCGGCGGCAAACTACAGGCTGGAGGTGGATGCGACCGGGTTTGGCCGCTATGCGCAGACTGGCATCATGCTGGATGTGGGCGAAAAGGCGAACCAGGACATTGCCCTACAACTAGGCTCTACAAACAGTACTGTAACGGTAGCCGCTGACACGAACACGATCCAGTCAACCGATGCGACGCTGAGTGATGTTGTAACGGGGAAGTCGATCCGCGATTTGCCGTTGAACTCGCGCAACCCCTACTCACTGATTGCGCTTACGCCGGGCTTTTCCGGGTCGGTGGGAAATAACTATAACTCAGGGGGCTACTCGATTAATGGATCGCGTCAAGGCTATACGGATGTGCTGGTGGATGGTATTCCGGGAGGCTTCCCAACGGTGAACGGAAACTCTGGCGTTGGGGTGTTTCCTTCCGTGGATGCAATCAACGAGTTTCGTGTGCTTGGACAAAATTATGCCGCGGAGTTTGGACACAGTCTAGGCGGTATTTTGAACACGGCATTCAAGAGCGGAAGCAACAGCTACCATGGGACATTGTACGAATTTGCGCGCAACTCTGCCCTGGATGCGAACGATTTTTTCTCGAACCGCAACGGGAAAGCGCTGCCTAGTTTTCAACGGAACCAGTTTGGCGGAGTGCTTTCTGGGCCGATCCAGCATAACAAGATGTTCTTTCTGGTATCTGCGGAATTACTTCGTCAGAGCAGTTTTATTTCCACGACAACGACGGTGCCGACGCTGTTGCAGAGGCAGGGAGACTTCTCGCAGACCTTTACGTCGGGCGGAACGCAGGTAAAAATCTTCGATCCGTTTACGACACGGGCCAACGCAGCGGGAAATGGATATGTACGCACGCAGTTTGCCAACAATGTGATTCCGACGAACCGCATCAATCCGGTTGCGCTGAAGGTGATGCAGTACTATCCTGCGCCAAACGTTACGGGGAACTCGTTAACCGGTGCGAACAACTACTTTGCAACAAGTACAGAAGATAACCGTATTGATAGCTGGGATGTTCGTGTGGACCGCACGCTGGGACATAATCAGACCATCTTTGGGCGCTACTCCGACCGATTTTACGATGACACTCCGCAACCCTTTTTCCCTGCCGCTATCAGCCAGGCTGAGAGCCGGATTGAACAGCGTGACTGGATGCGAAACGGAGTCGTTGGTTACACGATTGCCCCGACAGCTCGTCTGCTCTATGACGCGCGGCTTGGCTTCTCGAGGGCGCTTTACGACTATCTGAATGCAGGACTTGGATTTCAGGCCGATCAGCTTGGGTTGCCTTCCTCTCTGGTTACGGGAGAAGGGCTACCGGTGTTCCCAGTGTTTGCAGCGAGCAACTATGTGCAACTTGGTAACCCGGACAATCGGCACAACGCGTTTATGACGTACAGTCTGCTACAAAGTCTGACGTGGATTCATGGGAATCACACCATCAAGACGGGCCTTGACGCTCGCATGATCCGCGTAAACGATCGTGAGACGCGCGACACGTCCGGAGATTTCAGCTTCAGCTCCGGCTTTACGCAAGGACCAGATCCAAATACGGCCAGCGTTGCGGCAGGGAATAGCATTGCGTCTCTGCTGCTCGGCACCGGTACGGGAGATCTGATCCAGAACTTCAAGGATGTGGCATCGCAGAGCTTTTACTATGGCGCATATATCCAGGACGATTGGCGGGTGACACCGAAGCTGACGCTGAGCATGGGTTGCGCTACGATCTCGATACGCCGCGTACGGACCGTTATAACCGCATCAACTATTTTGATCCGACGGCGGCTTCTCCCCTGGCCGCGGCCTTGGGTATCTCGGGGTTGCAGGGCGGCTTGGTGTTTGTAGGCGTAAACGGCCGCAGCCGGCATCAGTTCAACTACGACGCTAACAATGTTGCTCCCCGGTTTGGATTGGCGTATTCGGTCGATTCGAAGACGGTAATTCATGGCGCCTTCGGTATTGTGTATGGGCCGTCGCCACAAGCAGCTGCGGGTACGGTTGGGCCGTTTGGCTTTCGTGTGCAGAACACATGGGTGAGCTCACTGGACGGTATTACGCCATACGACACTCTGGACAATCCGTTCCCAGGCGGTTTTCAGCCGGTGCCGGGAGCGGCACAGGGACTTGCGACTGGCGTGGGTGGGCAGATTGAAGGTTTCCTCCGCACCACCGTCTCGCCGTATGTAGAGCAATATTCGGTGAACATCGAGCGCGAGTTGCCGGGAGACTCGCATATTCATGTGGGCTATGCAGGTAATCATGGATTGAAATTGCAGCAGAGCCGCGAAGGCGGCATTGATTTCGACCAATTGCCGACGTCGGCGCTATCGCTTGGATCGAAGCTAAATGACCTGGTGGCGAATCCGTTCTATGGAGTTATTACGAGCGGCACGCTTGCTGCGGCAAAGGTGAGCCGTGGGCAATTGCTGAAGCCTTATCCACAATTCACGAGTGTGCTCCCACTGTTTCTGCCAGGAGGGCAGACGAAGTATGACGCGCTGCAGGTGAAGTATGACAAGCGGTTTGGTATGGGACTGCAGGTGAATGCGTCGTATGTGTTCTCGAAGACGTACGACACAAACTCGACGCATCAGGACAGTTACAACCCTTCGGAGGACTATGCGGTTGCTTCGCAGCATACACCGCACCGCATTGTTGCCGGATATATCTACCAGTTGCCGGTGGGTCGTGGCCGCGCGTTTGGCGGACAGATGTCGCGTTCGCTGGATGCGGTAGTTGGGGGATGGCAGGTGAACGGCATTACAACGTTGCAGAGCGGCAATCCCCTACAGGTGACGGCGAGCAATGTGTCCGGTCTTGGAAATCCGATAGAGTATGCGAACTATGACGGCACGAATCCGACGCTTTCCGGTGATATTCATAACCGCTTAACTCGCTCCTTCAACACGGCCGCGTTCTCGCAGCCGGCAGCTTATACGCTGGGGACTGCTCCGGCATATATCTCACGGTTGCTGTCTCCACGGCTGATTACGACGGATTTTTCGATCTTCAAGGAGTTCCATCCGTATCGCGAGATGGCTGTGCAACTGCGCGGTGAAGCGTTCAATGCGTTCAACCATGTGCAGTTCGGATCGCCTAACACCAGCGTAAACTCTACGAGCTTTGGCCAGATTACGTCACAGGCCAACAGCCCTCGACAGTTACAATTCGGAGCAAAGCTACTCTTCTAACAAATACTGAATTGCGACGGGCTGGTCGGGTTCCGACAACAAACTGGAACCCATTCTCGAAGAGGAAGAAGAGGTGGAAGCTTTCTCTCCAGCCCAACCACTTATAGTGCGCAGTCCTCATTGTTTCTTCTGAAATGTAACCTTCACTAATTGAAGTGCCTGCTGAAGAAATCCTGTGTTCTGCACATAGGTCACATATTCTGCCAGTCCTCCGTCCTCCTCGAACTCTGGATGTGCAAGCGCCGCGTAGTTAGCCGTTCCGCTTTCTCCTTGTTGGCCTACGAACAGGAGAGTCTCTGCTGACCAGGGACCCCAAGGATGATCCGCTGCCCGGTAGTACACGTTGTTGTTATAGATACCGCTGTAGATCGCGATGTATTGATGAAGCGCCTTATCGTAGAAGATCGAGTTTCCCGCAGCACCACCTTGAAAGACTGTCACAGCTGCGTTTGGGTCTGAACTCCACACATCTCCGCCACCATAGTAGCGCCATGCTTGCTTGAAGAGCACTTCCAGAATGGGAACGCGAGCGACACGACAGTTCTCGACCAGGAATCCTCCCTGGCATCCAATGGCGTATAGAAATCCGTTTTCCACCAGCCATCCGCTCCCGTAGGCCACCTCTTCCCCTTGCCACAACAAGGTGGGCTCCGGTGTTCCGGGCGACTCGATCGGACGAGTTAGTTTGCCTCCCGCTTCAATTGCTATGCCCGTTCCTACGACCTGAAATCCCTGAATATCTCCGCCGCGGAATATCTTGCCGTAAAACTGATACGCTGCCGATGTTCCCGGTATTGGAACGATGGGCCCGGGCCATATCGCATAATCTTCGCCACAGGTGCTTGCGGGCATGGCCGTGCAATGATTGGGATCATGTACGTTGTTGAACTGCTCTTCTGACTTCAGGAACGGCATGTACTCGATTGGAACCGCGGTTTTGTCCAGATGATCGTGGTCAAGATAAATTCCATTCGAGGCATTCAGGGAATTTGTCCAGGCCAGCGTGTTGCTAATGAAGTTGTGGCCATCCACGTTGTACGCCCGCATCGCCGTATCGTTAAATGCCCAGTAGGATTTTCCATCGATCACCGCGCTGTAGGTTCCGTCGCGCCCATAAATAAGCGGATTCTGCCTTACGACACCCATGGGCAAAACCGCCTTTATGTTCGGGACCGCGGGAGCGGGGGAACTTTGTGCGTGGAGAAGCGATCCGAAACAAAACCATGTTGAGAAGCAAACTACCAGAGATAAAACGAGAGGTTGATGGTTACGCAGAGGGAGGTTCACGAAAGATCTCCATTTCCGTTGAAGTGTGGTAACGATTCCATATAACCGCGACCACGCTATCCGGAACCCTCAGATCTTGTCAATAGTGTTCTCGGTCTGCGGGGGATAAATATCTTAAAGTCGACGGTGGTCTTCGGATGGATACGATGCCGTTTAGTACACCTTTTTCTGTGCAATTCACCAAATTCCCCCTGTTTTTCGCGCGCCAGCCCGATACAGCTGCCTTGCAGAACCCAAAACTGGATGAAAAAAAACACCCTTGACAGATATTTGCGGCCAAGCGTATAAGCTTCGATTGCATATGGTATCGGTTCCAAGTTAATCGCGAATTTGAGGAGAGGCAACGGCATGTTGAAGCATAAGAACCTATGTTCCCGGAAAACAAACAACTTCGGCGACCTCCACTGGAAGCGTTCGCTTTTCAGAAGCCCCTACCTCCTGAGCTGCTTCTTGCTCCTGGTTTATTTTTGCTTTGCGAACATGAAGGCCGGTGCTCAGCTGGATAGCAGTACGATTCGTGGAATCGTTACCGATCGCACTGGCGCTCTAGTTCCTGGAGCAACGGTCGTGATCACCGACAGGAATACCAATCGTTCCTTCACGACCATCACGAATTCCACAGGTGAATTTGCTGCGCCCTCCCTCTCAGTGAGCACCTACCAGATGAAGTTCACTAAGCGCGGTTTCAAGACCGCCACGATCGACGGTGTGGTTTTACATGCGAACCAGACGATTGCGGAAAACGCAACGCTCGATGTTGGTGGGGAAGACCAGGTTATCGAGGTCCAGGCAAACGGCGTTGAGGTCGATACTAATACGAGCGCACTAGGCACGACAATTACCGCTGATCAGGTTGCGAAGCTACCACTCAATGGACGTGACTTCACCGCATTGCTGGCTTTGACGCCAGGCGCCATTCAAAATACGGGCGACATTAACCGCGACTCGCTTGGCGGATTTCCGAGCGGGCAAATCGGTGCGAATATGCTGGTCGACGGTACTGACGCGACCCGTGTCGACGGAAATGTAACTTTCAGTACATTTGGCCGCGGAAACGCTCGGGTAACACGCTCCAGCGTCGACAATATCCAGGAGATCAAGGTCCTCTCGTCCGACTATTCTGCGGAGTATGGCCGCGCCATAGGCGACATCGTGAATGTGATTACAAAATCCGGGACCAACGAATTCCATGGTGAGGCCTTCGAGTTTTTTCGCAACGATGCGCTGGACGCAAAAAATTACTTTTACAACGGCACACCCACGCCGCTGCGACTGAATCAGTTTGGTGGAAATCTCGGTGGCCCTGTGCTCCGGGATAAACTGTTCTTCTTCATGAATTATGAAGGCGTTCGGCAGCACGTTACCACGCCTGTCACCGGTACCAGTCTGGTTCTGAACGCGCGAATGCGGGCTCTGGCGGATCCCTCCATAGCGCCGATCCTTGCCAAGATTCCAGTGGGAAATGGTGGACCTGCGCCAACCCAAAACCACATCATCTACGGCTATTGGTTTGATGTGCTGAATGGAGCGACGTCTAACGACATTCAGGAAGATACGGCAGCGATCAAGCTGGATTACGTTCTCTCAACGAAGAATAACTTTTCAGCACGGTACAACTACAATCTCAGCAATACCTATGGCGTGTATGGTCTTGCAATCGGGCAAACGGGAAATGCCCCACAGCTGTCGCAGCTGGGAAAAGCCACCTGGAACTACACAGGCTCGCAGACATTCCTTAATGAAGCGGGATTTGCAATCAATAGTCCCCACTCGCACCAGGATGCGGGGGAACCTGGATTTCCAGTTTTCTCCTGCTTCATATGTAGTGTCGGAATCGGGATTACTCCTAGTCCCCAGTTGTTTGCCTCGAAGCAGCCCTCCATCTCCTATCAAGCCATTGACACCGCGACAAAGATTACGGGGCGCAATCAATTTCGATTCGGCACCGACATCCGCTGGAATAATGTAGGGCGGGAATTAGATACCCAGGACACACTCATCTACAACGGTGGGCCCACGGTAGAGGCGGCGACCGACCTGCCCTGCAATGGCCAACCACAGGGGACGGGTGGCTGCGTAGATCCTTCTGGCGGGCCGGAGGGATTCCTTGCGAATGACGGCATCGGCTGGACCCGGCTGGGCTACCCGCTGACGCATATGAAGAATGTCATGATGAGCTTCTTCCTGAACGACGAATGGAAGGTTCGACCCAATCTGACATTGAATCTCGGCGTCCGATGGGAGCACAACACCGTTCTGCACGATGCGGAAGGGACGGTTCAGAACTTCGATGTAGCCACGCTCTCGCTGCTCCCGGCGAAGACGCCGTTCTATGCGCCTTCCTACGTAGACTGGGCTCCCCGTATTGGGTTCAATTGGGATCCCACTGGCAAAGGGGTGACCTCATTGAGAGGGGGCTTCGGCCTCTTCTTCCTTCCGATCGCTGCAGGAAGCCCGCTCAATCTTGCGGGAAATACGGAAGAGAACCTGTCCATCAACCTGCTCCAGATCTCTTCTGCGAGCGTTACGTGCACCCCGCCGCTCACCGTAATACAGTTTCCATTGCCAGCAGAAGCGCCGGATTGTAATCCGAAAGCTACGGTCAGTGTCACGGCCTTCGATCGCCATCAACGCGACTCCTATTCCGAGCAATGGAGCCTTGCGCTTGAGCAGCAGTTCGCCAGGAATTCTGTCATCACCTTCGCCTATCGGGGCAATCGCGGATTGCGCCTCACCGGTGGCGGCAACCTCAACCTGGAAACCCCCCTAACTGGCCATAACTATATAAGCGACAGTTTTGGCGGTATTAACCTGGCCGGTCAGTTTGCCGCTTCGCAGTACAACGCGCTGAACGTGAGCGCACGCACAAATACGCATGGTCTCAGCTTGCAGGCGAATTACAACTGGACTCACGAGTTTGATAACTTTATGGGTCTCTTCGAGTCATATCAGAATCCCTACGATATTCAAGCGGATTTTTCGCCAGGCGACATAGACGTCCGAAATTCCTTCTCCATCGGCATGGTTTACAGTGTTCCGCAGCCCGCTCACGCAAGTGGTACTTTTCGCAGTTTGAGCTCGGGCTGGCAGGTAACCGCGATCGTACAGGGAAGAACGGGTCCACCCGTGAACCTGGGCTGGTCTGCAAACAATCCGTTTACCGGAAGCCTCAGGCCAGACTGTAATTTCGCAGTTCCAACTCGTGCCTCAAATTACAGTCTACCCGGGTCCCAATTCAACATAGCGGCCTTCTCCCAGCCAGCCGGCAACTTTGGAACGTGTCCGCGCAACTACGCACGGGGACCGGGATTTATCCAACCGGATATCGGCGCGGTGAAGAACACAAAGTTAGGTGACCGCCTTACATGGGAGTTCCGGGGAGAGTTTTTCAACATCGTCAATCACCCAAACTTCTCTAATCCCGGAACTACGGTCAATGGCTTTGCCTTCGGCACCAGCACTGCAACCATTGGTAACCTTGTGGGCTTGGGTACGTCACGCCAAGTGCAGCTATCAACGAAGGTCATTTTCTGATGCTAAGCCATTCCAAATCCCATTTGTGCGATACGAGGGGACGCGATCATCGTTGGTCCAAGCCATGGCTCCTCCGGTGGGAGCGGGCTCTCGCGTGCGCTCTGTTCGTCGTCTCCGCGATGCTTTCCGCCCAGACCGGAGAGCCAGCTTCTCCTCTAAAGGTCATCTACGTTATCCCGAGCTCACACTGGGATCTCGGATTTATCCGGCCTCCGCTGGAAGAACTGGATGCCATCAAGCCGCACCTGGATGCTGTGATTCAGGCTTGTGGAGCCGACCCGCAATTCCGCTGGACGATCGAAAGTGTGTGGCAACTGCAGGCGTGGCTTGACCGCACGAAGGATACGGCACTGGTCGACCAACTCGCAGGGCTGTTGCGCAGTGGGCAGATCGAGCTCTCGGCCGCGGATGGAAGTATGCATACGGAATTCATGGGTTCCGAAGAACTGAACCGGCTCGTCTATGCGGCAAAGAGCGCGGAGCAGCGGTTTGGCATTCACGCATCGGTCGCGATGATGAATGACGTGCCTGGATTCTCGATGCGCCTGCCGCAGGTGCTGGCGCGGTCTGGAGTCCGGTACGTAATCACCGGATCGAATACGTCATTCGGCGGAGGGACCAGCCTTACGCCAGGCAAGATGCCGATTTACTGGCGCTCGCCGGATGGCAGCCAGATTTTGATGTGGCAGACGCAAGGAAAGAACGGCGGCTACACAGAAGCGATGGCCGACTACTACATCGATCCGGACGCGCGCGATCCCTACCTGCATACCAGGTTTTATCCGAAGGAGTGGAACGGGCTTTCGAATCTCGAAATCATGCGGCGCGGCATCCAAAAGCTGTTGGGGCAATATGCGGCGGCAGGGTATCCGCATTCCCTCGCCGCGCTATTTTACATGCATGATGGCATCGGCCCGGAGTATGAACTCCATGGGCTTCTTCCGAATGTCCGCGCGTGGAACGCGGCAGGGAACTCGCCGCGGATCGTCGTAGCCACCCCCTCAGAGTTTTTTGCCGCGATGGAGCGAGAAGGCGGGTTCCCCACGTATACGGGCGATTGGAGCGGACTATGGTCAGCTGTGAAATTGAATTCGCCTGCTATGAGTGCGGATGCACGGTGGCTGCAGGAACAATTGCCGCGCACGGAGACGTTGTGGTCGTTGGTGGACGACCTTCTTCCAGAGTCGATCTATCCGGTGTCCGACATTTCCGCCGACTACAGGAAACTCTTCCTGTATGACGAACACAATGGCTCGGGGCAGGGAGGCTGGCCCAAGCTTTTGTCACAGGCGGAGGTGCAGAAGCAAAACCTGGAGTACGCAAGCGCTCTGCAATCTGCACGGAGCTCGGTGACTGACCTGCTGGCAAAAGGCATGGCTCACTTGGCGACGAAGCCGCGTACCGCTGCCGGGCAGCGCTTGTTGCTGGTCTACAATCCGACCAACTGGCCATTCTCCGGCCTTTCACGCGTGCCGGGAAGAAAGCCTTCTATCATCCGCGATGCGAAGAGCGGACAGATGATGAAGACCCAGAAGGATTCATCTGGCGAGACGTACTTCGAGGTTCAAGATGTACCCCCCTTGGGGTATCGCACCTACACTGTGGAGCAGACTGCCGCCTCAACGGCGACGGCGGCGAGCACTAAGCTGACCCTGCGAAGCCGTTACTTCGAAGTGGAGTTCAATGGCAGCAGTGGAGAGATAACGCGAATCATCGATCAGCGTACGCATCGCATTCTTCTCGATGCGCGTCGCGGCGATTATGTCGGGCAATTGGCGACCGAACACGGCAACCATGCAGAGCCAGTCGTGGCGGAATCGATAAACCTTCATCACGAGCGCGGTCCACTCTTCGACCGCGTACGAATTGAAAGGCCAGGCTCGTACTGGCCAGAGACCATCATTAGCCTACCTCTGGACCAACCTCGAATCGATCTGAAAGAAACCCTCGATCGAACACGAATGCCCTTCGTTGCCTCAGGCACCCCGAGCGCCAGATATTCGTTCGGGTTCCGGCTTTCCGCAGTCGATGGCTCACAACGACTCGTGAGTAACGGCGAAGGTCTGTATCGCTTCCCAGAGGATCTGTTGCCAGGAGCAAAGATCGATGCTGTCGTGCCGCGACACACCCTGGTATGGAATCTAGCGAAGGGCGGTCCGTCTTATCAGCTCATGCTGGCGCAGCAGCAGTCTTTCCTTGACGAACTTCCTTCAAAGGATTGTCAGACGGCTTCGACGGCCTGCCCGGCGAGCCTTCGCGCTGTTGTCATGCTTAAGTCCGATCAGGCGGAGACACGCGACCAGGGCGTTGTTCGCTTCGCCTCTTACGAGCCAGGGTATCCGAATACCTCCTCGTACGCCTTCAGTCTCACCGGAGTACCCGGTGGTCCGGATCCTGTTGCAGCACAGCAATTCGAGGCGCAGGACATGCTCGACTCAGTTGTACTGCCTCCCAATCGCCGGCCTCAGCAATGGACGCAGTCATTGCTGTCGCTCAGTGCTCCCAACGTCATGGTCGAGACGCTCAAGCCAAGCCGTGACGGCAAGCCCGGAGATCTGACACTGCGTCTGCGTGAGATCTCGGGAACGAACACGGTAGTCAGCCTGCAATGCGCCTTTCCTATCACCAGGATCGTGGAGACGACGATGACCGAGGATCGCGAGCTAACGGCAGATCTGCCGCAGCAGAGACTTCGATTGTCTGCTTATCAAACTCTCACGTTACGACTCACAAGAGGCTCCAGACCGAATGAGCAAAGAAAGGATCAAGAGTGATCTGTGCGTCAGAGATAAAACGCCATGTTGGTAACGATGCGCCAAGGGCCCTTCACGTATGACGCTTCCTTCACAATCGCAGAGAAACCGCTCGGAGGAGAGCGAAAGCACTGAAGCCGACGGCAAAGGGCAGGCCTACGCCAGACTCTCTCCTGCAGATCGCGACTATCTTGATCAACTCAAAGCCGAGCCGTTGATCGGCAGCTTTTCTGTAGAAGAGGAACGCGCGCGAATGCGAAAGGGGCAGACGGCGGACGTGCGCGGCTTTGCCGTGTGCGTCGAGGTATATGAAACATCCGCGTGCTCGGTGCACATCATCCGGCCTTTCCAGCCGACGGGTGCGTTGCCCATCACGTTTTACATTCACGGTGGAGGATGGACCCTCGGCGATCTGAAGACGCATACGAAGCTGGTTTGCGAGCTTGCTCTTCGCTCCCAGAGCGCGGTTGCCTTCATCGAATTTCCTCTCGCGCCGGAGTATACGTACCCTGCGCCGCTCGAAGGCTGTATCTCCGCTATCGCAGAGGTCCTGAATGCGGCTCCATCGCTAGAACTGGATAACACCCGATGTGGATTCGTAGGAGACAGCTCAGGAGGAAATCTCTGCGTGGCTTATGCGCTGCTGGCCAGGGAGCGAGGTCTTTTTCTGCCGCGAACCCAGGTCCTGCTGTATCCGGCGGCAGACGCTTCGCTCTCACTCCCGTCTCATCTTCATTTTGCTGACAATCCCAATCTCGGGCAGAAAACGATGGAGTGGTTCTGGAGCAACTACTCTCCCGATCCTTCGACGAGAGAGATGGCGACTGTATCGCCGCTTTTTGCCGGGGATGAGGCGTTCGCCGCGTTTCCTCAAACGCTGATCATCAGCTGCGAATACGACATCCTGCGCGATGAGGCCGAACAGTTGGCGGCCCATCTGATACGGGCCGGCGTTGAGGTGATAGCGGTCCGCTGGCTCGGTGCGCTGCACGGATTCGTGGTGAACGAAGCGTTGAGCAGTTCCGCTGCTGCCCGAGCGTGTGTCGACCTGGTAGCGCAGCATCTGATCGCGGCATATGCCGATCACCCGCGAGGTTCGCGTTGACTTCTTTGATGGAGACTTGGCTAATGACTGACCGATTTGTTCTACCCACCAGCGTTGGGCCAGCGGCACACCGGCGCACAGGGCCACCCCACTCGCATTCTAATCATCAACGAGCACAGCTCTAGCGACTAAAGAGACGATATTCAATTCCTTTAATTCACATGGCTTCGACGGGTTCGAGCCAGGAGGTTGACACGTATGGCACAAATTCGGCACAGAATCCTTCGATTCGCGATCGCGACCCTGATTGCTGCTGGCCTCGCAATACCTGGAAATGCCAGAGCGCAGCAGACGACGTGGGCGGAGCTGGCGTCGTTTGGCTATGGCATCTCCGCGAACGTAACTTATGGACATGCCAACAACACGGCCCTGCACCTGGATGTCTGGCAGAATGTGGCGGCGAAAGGTCCTGTGCCAACGCTGATGTATATCCATGGTGGAGGCTGGCTGATCGGCGATAAACTTGGCGCGGCGAATCTCGTCCTTCCCTACGTTGAACGTGGTTGGAACGTCGTAAACATCGAATATCGCCTTGGCGGGAACTCGCTTGCGCCGGCGGCCGTTGAAGACACCCGCTGCGCCCTGCGATGGATTTATAACAACGCCGGGCAGTATCACTTCGACCTGAATCGCATCGTCGTCTCGGGACACTCGGCGGGCGGTCACCTTGCTCTTATGGCAGGCATGCTTCCCGGCGGAACGGACCTCGATAGCGAGTGCCCGGCAGATGCTGGCGACCTTCCTTTGAAAGTTGCAGCCATCGTAAATTGGTACGGCATTACCGATGTCAACGATTTGCTGGAAGGACCGAATCGGAAGACGTATGCGGTAGCATGGATCGGCGCCAACTCGAACAGCCGGCAACTGGCGAAGGAGGTATCTCCACTCACCTATGTCCGTCCCGGGCTTCCGCCGGTGATCACGATCCACGGCGATAAAGATCCCACGGTGCCCTATTCGCAAGCTGTTCGTCTGCAGCAGGCACTCACCGCGCAGCGGGTAGCCAATGAATTAGTGACAGTTCCAGGAGGGGTACACGGCAGCTACTCAAATAATGAGACACTGCGCGCCTTCGGAGAGATCTGGAAGTTCCTCGACATCCATGGTATCGAGCCACGCGGCGACACAGTATCCAGGGAGGAGACTACACCATCGGCTGGAACGACTCTCAGACAGGAAACAAAGAAATAACGACAGTCAGAAAGGCGCGAACTTCACCTCCTCCCGTAGGAGGTTTCAGCGGCGGACAAGGGGTTGCGAGTCATCGGCAGGGCGGAAGGGAGAATTCGATGATCCAGTCCTGGCGTGAATTCTCTCCTGTGCTTCGCAGAGGCGCACTTACTGGCGCTGCGACCGGATTCCTGTTTGGATTTGACACTGCGGTGATTGCCGGTAGCACGGCCCTGCTGCGGCAACAGTTCCATCTTACCCCCCGTACGCTGGGGTGGACGGTATCCGTTGCTTTGTGGGGAACCGTTCTGGGGTCACTGTTATGTGGCAAACTTGGGCAGCGTTGGGGCGGCAGAACGGTACTTCGTCTGCTAGCTGTGTTCTATCTCGTATCGGCTCTTGGCTGTGCGATCGCTCCGGGCTGGGGATGGCTGATGGCTTCCCGTCTCCTTGGCGGAATCGCGATTGGCGGATCCTCTGTCGTCGGACCGGTTTACGTCGCGGAACTGGCGCCATCGCGGTGGCGTGGACGTCTTGTCGGCTTGTTCCAGGTCAACGTGGTGATCGGCGTCCTCATGGCCTATCTCTCAAACTACCTTCTTGAGCGGTGGAATCCAGGCCTGAATCTGTGGCGTTGGCAGCTCGGAGCAGCGTTTCTTCCCGCATTCGTGTTGCTTCTCCTGCTGATTCGCATTCCAGAGAGTCCACGCTGGTTGAGTACGCGCGGACGCTACGACGAGGCAGCATCCGTGTTACGCAGCCTCGGATCCCTTGAGGAGAGCAAGCAGCTCTGTGCCATGGCGGCGAGCAACGAAGAAGATACGCAAGGCGAACGGCCTCGCCTCCTCACCCGCGTCCACCAAAGACCGCTCCTGATTGCCATCTCCTTGGGTGCTTTCAATCAGCTATCCGGGATCAACGCGATCCTTTACTACTTAAACGACATCTTCAGCGTGGCGGGTTTCAACCGGCTCTCGTCTTCTTCCCTTGCCGTCGTAGTAGGAACGATGAACCTGATCTCAACAGGAGTGGCGGTGTCAGTCATCGATCGTGTCGGCCGGCGGCGCCTGCTGATCATCGGTTCTATCGGCATGTCTCTCTCGCTGGGTGTTGTCGCGTGGCTCTTTGCTCTGCAAAAAGGCAAAGAAAGCCTGGCGGCACTGCTGGGTGTATACATGATCTTCTTCGCGATCTCACAAGGGGCAGTAATCTGGGTATATCTCAGCGAGATCTTTCCGAACGCCGTTCGCGCTCGCGGCCAGAGCGTGGGCACGACAACACATTGGGTCATGAATGCCATCATCGCCGGTCTCTTTCCGCTGCTGGCCGTTCACAGCATGGCGGTGCCGTTCGCATTCTTCGGAAGCATGATGGTGCTGCAGCTTATATTTGTCGTAGCATTCCTGCCGGAAACCCGTGGCTTAACATTGGAAGAGATCGCTAAACTGATGATGAGGCAGCAAGGACGCCAGCCAGGTTCCCCACAAGCATGAAAGATCATCCCGCACCTTTGCAGAGAAAAAAGCAGCGCCGCCCGACCCTGGCCGATGTAGCTCGCATGGCTGGTGTCGGAACCACGACCGTCTCCCGGGTTATCAACGGAGGACACTACGTCGATGCGGCAACTATGTCCAAGGTGCGAAGTGTCATGGAACGGCTGGGCTATCAGCCAAGCCAGGCTGCGCGAGCGTTAAAAGGAGAAAAAACTCATAGTATCGGTCTGATCGTTCCGACGCTTCGTGATCCGTTCTTCGCCAATCTGGCAAGCGCAGTTCAGCGAATCACACGAGAGAAGAACGATGTATTGATCGTACTTGCATCAGAAGACGATTCGTTACAGGAGATTATTGAGCTGGACAGATTTCGCAGCTATCGTGTGGATGGCATGTTGATCGTTCCACCACGAGTGCAGACGCAGGGCTTTCTTAATGCCGTCAAATCTCTTGCGATTCCCACGATCGCGCTTGACCGTCCTCTGGAAACGCGCTGTTCCTCTGTTACATGCGATAACTTCGACGCCTCGAAGAATGCCGTCGAACACCTTTTGGCACATGGCCGGCGGCGAATTTTATGTTTGGGAGGAGATCCGCTCCTATACACGATTAAGGAGAGAATTCGCGGTTACGAGGAAGCAATGGCCAACGCCGGACTGAAACCGCGAGTGCTTACCGGAGCAGATGCACGACTGCTATTAAGCGCGCTCAAAGAACAATTCGCAGATTCCCGCGAGCGCCCGGATGCGATTTTTGCTGTGCACGGCGACGCGTCGGTATCGGCGTATGAATTCCTCATCGACTCTTCCTATAAAGTTCCTCAAGACGTTGCGCTGATTGGTTTCGATGAATTCCCACTTGCCGGTACGCTTCGTCCGACACTGTCAGTAATCCGACAGCCAATCGATGAGCTGGGTGTAACGGCGGCCCGCGTTTTATTCGAACAGATCGAAGGCGAACCCGGAGCTCCGCGTCAGATCATTATCGCCACAGAGCTGATCCCACGAATGTCATGCGGCTGTGAACCCCGTACCTAACGGCACCAAAGAGAGATTACCTTGCCAAATATATCTAGTAGTAGACGAGCCTTCCTCAAGCTGGGTGGAACAGCGGCCCTTGCATCTTGCATCGAGGACACGCTCGCCGAAGATCAACGTCCTCTCCCGGATGGGGCCACTGGCCAAAACTCTGCGAACCACGCCGCGCAGGCGAGCCTGGGTGATCTGCTGCGCTATGTGAACACTTTGCAGGGAACCGACTCCACACCACTTTTCTCGCGCGGCAACACTCTTCCTATTGTGGCGATGCCCTTCGGAATGGCCCATTGGGCTCTCCAGTCCAGCAGCAAAGATGGCTGGTTTTTTCAGCCTCACGACAGCCGCCTGCAGGGAATCCGCTGTACTCATCAGCTCAGCCCATGGTTGCAGGATTATGGGTATGCGACCTTTCTGCCGTTCTCAGGGGATGTCTCAGCCGAGCCTGCCGCGCGCGCCTCTTCCTATCGTCCGGAGGAACTTACGATCTCGCCTCACTCGCTCAAGGTTCAGCTGATGAGGTACCGTTGCTGGTTGGAGCTCGTCCCTACTGAGCGCGGTGCCTTCATGCGCTTCCTCTTCGAGGATAGCGGGACGTGTGGACTCTACATTGATCTTCCTGGAGAAGATGCGGAGGCACAGGCCGACCTTGCTTCCGGCGTCGTCCGGGTTCTTACCCACGAGAACAAGGGAGGAGTGCAGAAAAACTTTGGCGCGTATTATGTAACGCGGATAGACACTTCCATCACCTCCTTCGAGGTCAAGGATTTCAAAGGACATCGCGTTGCTGTCGTACGCTTCCAGGCTCGGCAAGGAAGCCCTGTTCACCTGCGCGTTGGCACATCCTTCATCTCCTTCGGACAGGCAGAGCAGAATCTCGCTCAGGAGCTCGGAGAGAAGACCTTTGAAGCTGCGCGAGCGGATTCCGCGCGCACATGGGAACAGGCGCTCGCCAGGGTCCTCATCCATGGCGCCAGCGATCAACAATTGCGTACCTTCTATTCCTGCCTCTATCGCACCCAGCTCTTCCCCCGCATGTGGCACGAGAAGGACGGCGCCGGCAATGTTGTCCATCGCAGCCCTTACACAGGGAATATCGAGCCCGGTGTCCTCTATGCCGATCACGGTTTCTGGGATGACTATCGCGCTTGGTATCCGCTGATGACGTTGCTCTACCCCGAGAGACTCGGTGAAATTCTCCAGGGATGGGTCAACGCTTACAAAGAGGGTGGTTGGTTCCCGCAATTTCCGTGCCCTGGATATCGCGGGGCCATGACCGGAAGTCTCATCGACTCCCTCTTCGCCGATGCCGTCGTCAAACATGTTCCCGGCTTTGATGTACAGACCGCATACATGGGCCTACGTAAACACGCCACAGAGAAGGGCGATCCCAGCAAAGGCTATGGTCGCGTCGGTCTTGAGACCTATGTCAAGCTCGGCTATCTCCCCTCTGATCATTTTGGAGGAGGCGTGGCGCAAACGCTTGATTTCGCCTACGGCGATTTCTGCATCGCTCAGGTGGCACGGGCAGTAGGCAATTCGGAAGACGCCGCGATCTTCGAGCAACGCTCTAGCAACTGGAAGCAGCTCTTCGATCCAAAGACCCGATTCCTGCGCGGACGACTCTCGGACGGCTCTTGGCTTGAGCCCTTCGAACCGCATACCTGGGGCGGAGCTTACGTGGAGGGCGGTCCTTGGCAATATCGGTTCAACGTTCTGCACGACCCGGAAGCCCTGATGGATCTTCTTGGTGGTAAAGCTTCCTTCGTCACCTTGCTTGAAGAGATGCTCACCCAGCCTCCTGTCTTTCACTGCGGCGACTATGGCCAGGAGATCCACGAGATGTCAGAGATGGCCGCCGTGGACTTCGGTCAATATGCGCATTCCAATCAGCCCGTGCACAACGTGCTTTATATGTTCACGGCCGCCGGCCGCCGCGATCGTACTCAGTATTGGGTACATCGCGTTCTCAATGAGCTTTACAGTCCTGACAACTTCGCCGGAGATGAAGACACCGGCGCGACGGCCGCATGGTACATTCTGAGCGCGCTTGGGCTCTTCGCTCTTTGTCCAGGGAAGCCCGAATGGGTTCTCGGCGCACCTCTCTTTCCGTCAGCAGAGGTTCGTTTCCCGGACGGCCGTATCATCCACATCGATGCTCGCCGTCAGCACACCGGCGCTTTCTACAATCAGGTAACACTGAACGGCACACCCCACAATGCGACATCCATCCCGCACGTTGAGCTGCTCAAAGGCGCCCATCTCGTCTTCAGCGCTACATAAACCGTAACCGCTCAGTGCACGCTGCTATGCCAATCACCCTTACCAAGGGCGGGATATTGACGTCAAATCGCAAGATGCGAGCTCTTGTAATTGGTTCAGTGAGGCAGCATCCAACGGAAACGGCCGCATGAGCTCGCAAGCACAAATGCATTCAGCTACAGCATCGATATCTGGTCTGATGCAGTTTGCGTGGCTCGGACAATAGGCCGGAGTGGATCGATGGCACTTTGAAACCGACGATGGTCGCTCCATTCGCGTGGCGCTGGATTCTCTTCTGCCCTAGGCATTGGACAAGAAGCCATTAGCGGCGTCCATGGAAACGAATTGCTTCATCAGTTGCAGCGTGCTGAGAATGGTGATCCGAAATATCAATCAGCTGTTCAACAATTGAGCAGCGATAGGTCAAATCTTGATTCAATTCTCCTGAGTCTGCACTGACCTGAAGATGGAAGATGCCGAGTGGTATTCTCGTGACGACTTTCTTCCAATCATTTGATCTCCTTGGTTGCAAATCGCATGACGTTCGGCATCGTCGGCCTTTACCTCGTGGCGATGATTTTCGTCGGCTATTTCTTCCGAAGACGCTCAGGAACCGCAGCGCAATTTCTTCATGCAGAAAGAATGCTGCCGACAGCGGTCACCTCGATCGCTTTTCTCGCCGCCAACTGTGGACCCTTGAAATCGTCGGTCTCGCTGCCGCGAGCGCAAAATACGGTGCGCTTGCACTGCATTTTTATTGGATTGGCGCGATTCCGGCAATGTTGTTTCTAGCGCTCTTTATGATGCCGGTGTATGCGCAGAGCAAGGCAAAGACGTTGCCCGAGTTTTTGCGCTTGCGTTACAACCAATCGACGCAGATGCTGAATGCGGTCTCCATGATGCTGATGATGGGGCTGATCTCTGGCATCAGCCTCTACGCCACCGCTTCCTTACTGCAAATTTTTTCTTGGATGGAGTTTCTTTGGGACCATCGCACTGACTTCGATGACTATCCTGATCTATGTCTCTCTCGGCGGCCTCAGGAGCACAATCTATAACGAAATCCTCCAGCTTGCCGTGACGATCGCTGGTCTCATTCCCTTGTCATACTTTGTGCTTCGCCAGTTTCACGGGATAGATGGCTTGACGATTAGTTTGCCGGAATCAATGCGCCATCTTTGGGTCGATATGCCGCTGATGGCGCCTGCTTCGCCTTCTTTGGATGTGTTCGGCGTCGTCGCGGGTCTGGGCTTCGTGCTTAGCTTTGGCTATTGGTGTACAGATTTCTTGCTGATCCAGCGGGCATTGGCCGTGCGCAATATTCGAGGCTCCATCAACACCCCACTGTTTGCCGGCGTAGCAAAACTGTTCTTTCCTCTGCTGGTCATTGTTCCTGGGCTTGCAGGATCGCTCGTGCTCACGCATAGACCAACGTTCGATGCGACACTGCCGACGTTGATGCTGCACTACTATGGTCAAGCCCTGCTTGGTGTTGGGATTGCAGGAATCTTGGCTAGCTTGATGTCAGCCCTCGCGGCAAACATCATGGCAATTTCAACGATCTGGACGCATGACATCTATCGAACCTATATAGCAAAAAATAGGGGCGACGGGCACTATGTACTGGTGGGCAAGCTGGCGACGATTGGAGCGGCTTATGTTGCCCTTATCTCTGCCTATATCGCTATGCGATACAACACCTTAATGGATTATCTGCAACTTGTGTTTTCGCTCTTCAATGCGCCTCTGCTAGCAACCCTTTTGCTAGGAGTATTCACCACATGGTCTACGCCAGTCGCGGTCTTCTGGGGAATGGCCTCTGGCATAGTTCTCTCGATTGCGAATAACTTTGCGTTTCGCTTTAGACTATTCCACTATGGC
>Ga0193742_1000164_pt1 | contig 48808 bp, 47 predicted proteins | sample L2c1metaG_FD_165511 | JGI IMG/M metagenome (GOLD analysis project Ga0193742, IMG submission 165511) | Soil microbial communities from a riparian zone of the East river system, Colorado, United States - L2c1 | ecosystem: Environmental > Terrestrial > Soil > Riparian zone | place: USA: East River... | reverse complement strand
GCCGCCGCGGTGGCCGCCGTCGACCGGACCTTCCCCGACCTGCAGAAGTGGTGGTACCCGGTGGCCGCGACCTACGCGGTGCTGGTGTTCCTCGTCGCGCTGCTGGTGTCGGGCCGGACGGCCGCCGCGGTCGCCGGGCTGACCGTGACCCGCTGGCTGGCCGATCGCGTCGAGTGGCTGCTGGTGCTCGGCGGGGTCGTCGGGTTCGCGGTGCTCAACGCGCTGCGGCGGGAGATCCCGGTGCCGGTCGGCGTGGTCGTCGGGCTGGTGGCGGTCGGGCTCGCCGCCGACGCGTGCCACCGGCTGACGAACCTCCGGCGGCGCGCATGAGGTACCTGCACGGGCTCGACGTCCTGCGAATCCTGGCGTCGATCGCGGTGGTCTACACCCACACCCGCGACTGGTTCGCCACCGGCGGGCAGACCTGGCGCCTCGACCACGCGCTGACCGCGACGGTCCTCGCCCCGTTCCGGCTCGACGCCTACCTGGTGCCGGTCGCGATCGCCACGTTCTTCCTGATCAGCGGCCTGGTGGTGACGTTCGCGGCGCAGCGGGAGAGCCCCGGCCGGTTCCTCGCGCGCCGGTTCACCCGGGTCCTGCCCGCGATGTGGGTGGTGCTGCTGATCGTGTGGGTCGTCGCGCGGACCGGGACGCCGATCGGCGTGACCGGGCCGGTCGACGGCACCACGCTGCTCACGAACCTGACGCTCACGAACTTCTTCTTCTCCGGCAACCCCGGCCTCGACCTGGTCACCTGGACGCTCGTCGTGCAGGTGACCTGCTACCTGTACGTCGCGGCGACCCTCCCGCTGCTGCGCAGGTGGCCGTGGCTGCCGCAGGCGATCGCGGTCGCGCTCGTGTCCGTGCTGCTCTCAGTGGTGCGCACGGAGAACCCGGTCGCGCTGCACACCCTGCGGGTGACCGCGACGCTGCTGCCGATCCTGTTCATCGGGCAGCTGATCGCGCTCGTGCGCCTCGGCAGGCTGCACCCGCTGGCCGGCGCCGCCTACGGAGTCGCGCACTGGCTGCTGCTCGTGCGAGGTGACCTCACCAGTGATTTCACTCCGGCGGTTCCGGGATACCCCCAGATGGTGGTATGCATAGCGCTGCTCACGATCGTGTGCTGCCGGATGAGCGGAAGGTGGGTGGCCGCGGGTTGGCTGAGGGCCGCGGCGGACCGAACTTATGCCGTCTTTCTGGTGCATGTGCCAGTGCTGTACCTGACACCTCACCTACTCTCGACAACCGCGGGCACGACACTGACCTTCTTCGTCGCGATGGTGGGTACAGCGGTCGCCGCGGACCTGCTGTACCGCTTCGTGGAGATGCCTGCGGTCCACTGGTGTCGCACGTGGGAAAATCGCGGACAGAACACCGCAGAAAGGGCGCCGGATGACCTGGCAGGAAGAGTTGAGGCAACTCGATAGCGCGCTTGCCGGCGGGGAGCTCTCGGCCAACGAGTACCGCAAGCGCCGAGACGAGATCCTCGCGGCGGCGTCGTCCGCGCAACCGCCGTCGGCGGTCATCGGCGCGCCGGCGACCCGTCCCCCCGGTGAGGGCGACGCGGCCGAGGTCACGCAGGTGGTCAGCGTCGACGAGACGCACGGGACCGAGCTCGTCGCCGAGGCGGACCAGACGCAGATCATCAGCGACCCGACCGGGGCGGCCGCCGCCGCGGGCGATGTCGAGCGCACGCAGGTGGTGAGCCCCAACGGGTCCGCCGAGCGCACCCAGATGATCGCCCCGCCGGACGAGCGGACCGCGCCGGCGCTGCCGCAGCAGCCCGTGTGGGCGACCCAGCTGCCGGACCCGAACGCCCAGACCGGCGTGTTCCCGCGCCCGCAGCAGATGCTGCCGGGGCCCGCGGTCACCCCCATGGACGCGCAGAACCTGTTCACCAGCAACAAACCCCCGCGCGGCGGCGGCAAGAAGCCGTGGCTGATCGCGCTCGTCATCGTGGTCGTGCTCGCGCTGGCCGGCGGGGCCGTGTGGTTCTTCGCCCTCCGCGACGACGGCACGCCGGACACCGCGGACAAGAAGACCGAGCAGAACGAGCCGGCGCCGCCGCCGGAGGTGGACATCACCAAGATCGAGCTGCCCGGCGAGGCCGCGGCCAACGGCGGCGACATGGACATCGCGAAGGCCGGCGAGCTGAAGGTCATCGCCCCGGCGGAGGCCACGCTGCTCGCGGACGCCGGCGTCGGTCCGGTGGTGTACTCCGGCTCCGCCGAGGGGACCTACCGGTACCTGCTGTACTCGTACCAGAGCGCGGACGCGACGGCCGCGCAGGTGCTGACCGCCAAGATCGCGGACGTCCAGTCGCAGATGGGCTTCCAGGAGACCAAGGTCGACGAGGTGCCCGACGAGGTCGCCGTGTCCTCGGTCAGCAACAGTGCCGCCACCGCGGTCCGCGCGGTCTACACCTACGGCGACACCACGATCCAGCTCTGCGTCCTGCAGGTGCCGAAGGGCAGCGAGGACGACGCTCGCGTGCAGTTCCAGACCGCGTTGACGGCCGTCACGGACGCCGCGCCGCCCACGCGGTAACCGGGCACACCCGGCACAGCGCCCCCACCCCGCTACCAATAGTCTTTGCCAGGCCGCGGCGGGGTAGGGCGCTGGGTTTCACGATCTGGTTGGAGGGCAGGAAAAATGTCCTGGCAAGACGAGCTGGCTCAGCTCGACAGCGCGTTGGCGTCCGGCCAGATCTCTGCTGACGAGTACCGCACGCGCCGCGACCGGGTGATCGCGCAGGCCTCCGGCCAGCAGGCGCCCGAACCGCCGCAACCCCAGCAGCAGGCCGCGGAGCCGACGCACGTGTTCCGTCCCGTGCAGCCGCCGGGGCCGGAGGCGCCGGACCGGACGCAGATCGTGTCCGGCGGCCAGGGCGGCGACCGCACGCAGGTGGTGTCCGGTCAGAACGACGCGGACAGCACCCAGATCGTGCCGGGCGTGCAGGCCGCGCACCCGCACTTCCCGCCGCCGCAGCCCCCGCCGCCGTGGGAGACCGCGCACCCGCAGCAGCCGAACATGTCCCCGCCGCCGTGGGCGAACGAGGACCTGCCGCCGGAGTTCGGGCAGCAGAGCTGGCCCCGGCAGGGCCCGGAGGTGTTCGACGAGAAGTCGGGCGGGGGCGCCGGCAAGGTCGTCGCGATCATCGTCGCGGTGGTGCTCGTGCTCGGTGGCGCCGGCGCGGCCATCTGGTTCTTCGCGCTCAAGGACAAGGGCGGCAGCGAGGCCGACGGCGGCACCACCCAGGAGCAGACGAAGGAGCAGACCACCTCGTCGAAGCCGCCGCCCCCGGACATCCCCGAGGGCCCGTTCCTCGACCTGCCCGGCGACAAGGTGCTCAACCGCACCGTGCCGATCCAGCAGGCGGTCGCGGAGAAGCTGCCGACCGAGATGGAGGCGCAGCTGCTCCAGTCCGTCGGCATCTCCGAGGTCGGTGGCCTCGTGACCGACGAGGACGACCTGCGCAGGGGCATCTGGGCGTTCAAGATCGGCGACGGCGGCGACCCGAACGCCGTGCTGACGGCGATGGACCAGCTCTACCAGCAGGCGCAGTACACGCTGGTGAGCGACGAGAACGGGATTCTGGTGCGCAAGCTCGCGGCCGCCGCCCCGGACAAGCCGACGGTCTTCCGCGCGCACTACGTCACCGACGACGGCTACCTGGTCCGGGTCGAGGTGTACGGCATCGACTCGGCCAACGTGGAGTCGACCTTCAACGACCTGATCGAGGAAGAGACCGACAAGTTCCCACCGCTCACGTGACCGTCGGACCATGACGATCAACTACGCCGACGGGGCGGAGTCGGCGGTCCTGGCGGCCCTGCGCGGCGCCGGTGACGTCGGCGCCGGCTCGACGGAGTTGGCCCGCCTGGTCGACACGTGGGAGACCGCGTACCACTTCTCGCCGGCGCGGCTCGGGCTGCTCGCGCCGCTGCGCCTGTCGCCCGGCCTGCGTGCCGTGGACCTCGGCTGCGGCTCCGGCGTGCTGACCAGGGCGCTCGGCGAGGCCGGCGCGTCGGTGCTGGGCATCGAGGGCGCGCCGGACCGGGCCGCCGCCGCGGCGGAACGCTGCCGCGACCTCCCCGACGTGCGGATCGAGACCGGTCCGATCGCCGAGACTGTCGCCGGCACCGGGCCGTGGGACATCGCGCTCATGTGCGGGGTGCTGGAGTACAGCGAGCAGTTCGGCGCCGGCCCGGCGGACCTGCTGCGCACGGTGGCCGGGACGCTGTCCGACCGCGGTGTCGTGGTCGTCGCCATCGAGAACCAGCTCGGCCTGAAGTACCTGCTCGGCGGCGCGGAGGACCACCACGGCAAGGCGTGGGTCGGCCTCGCCGACTACCCGGGCGCGACCCCCGTGCCCCGCACGTGGACCCGCGGGACGCTCGCCGACCTGTTCTCCGGCGCCGGCCTGACCGCGCAGCGGTGGCTGCTGCCGTACCCGGACTACAAGATGCCGAGGCTGGTCCTCGACGAGTCCGCGTTCGACCGCGGCCAGGAGCTGGTCGAGAAGCTCGTCCGCGACCCACTGTCCGGCACGTTCGGCGGCAACGACGCGGCCGTCTCCGGGCGGATCACGCACCGGCTCGCGATGGACGAGGGCATCGGCGCGCTCGTGGCGCCGTCGTTCCTGATCGTCGCCGCGCGGACCGGCGAGGCGCTCGAGGAGGCCGTCGCGCCGGGCCTGGCCTGGCTGGTCAGCGGCGGCCGCAAGCGCGAGTGGCGGCGGGTCCGCAGGCTGGACCACACGCTCACGCTGCACACCGTCCACAGTGGACCGGGCGTGGCGGGGACCTGGCTGCGCCAACAGCACCTCGACCGGGAGGCGCTGCGCCCCGGGCGTGCGATGGACGCGCACCTGCTCGACGCCATGCGCACCGGCGACCTCGACGAGCTGACCCGCCTGCTCGACCTGTGGCGCCGCACCTGCGTCGAGCACGCCCGGCCGCTGAACGAGAACCTGCCGGCGCACCCGTTCCTGCCGCACCGGCCCGGCGTCGACGTGCTGCCGGCCGACCACCTCGACATGCATCCCGGCAACCTGATCATCGGCGCGGACGGCGCGGTCACCAGGGTCGACCTGGAGTGGCTCGCCGGCTCGGGCGTCGACGCCGAGCTGGTGATGCTGCGGGCACTGCAGGAGTTCGCCCGCGACGTCGCGCACGACCACGCGCCGCACCCGTGGCCGGACGCCACGACCGTGCGGGACCTCGTGGCCGAGCTGTGCGCGCTCGCCGGTCTCTCGGTTGCGCTGGAGGCACGCTGGCCGGAGCTGATCGACGCGGAGGCCGCGCTCCAGGAGCTGGTCACCGGCCGGGACGCGGACCGGCTCCGCACCGAGATCGGCAACGACGCGCTCGCCGAGCGCGAGGCGCCGCTGTGGCAGCTCGATGGCGGCCTCGGCGCGCTGCGGGCCGCGCACGACGGACGGGTCCGCGCCGACCGCGACCACCTGGCCGCGGTCGAGCGCGCGCAGGAGCTGGCCGACGAGCTGGCCCGCCACCGCGAGCACATCGCGAACCTGACCGCGCGGGTCGAGACGGCCGAGCACGAGGCGTCGATGGCGCGGGCCGAGCTGGACATCAAGGACGACCGCATGGGCCGCGCGCTCAACGAGCTGGCCGCCGCGGTCGGCGAGGCGCAGCTGGCATGGCAGTCGAACGAGCAGAGCGAGACGGCGCGGGCCGCGGTGGCGGCGGAGCTGACCGGGCTGCGGTCCCGGCTCGAGAAGACCAGGGCCCGGCTGGACGCGCTCGAGGGCTCGCGGCTGGTGCGGACCGCGCACCGGTCGCTGTGGCCGGCGGCCCGCCTCGTACGTGGCGTCCGGGACTTCGCGCTCAGCCGGCCCGGCGACGAGCCGGACGGGTTGCTGCGCAGGCTTGGCCAGCGGGCGCCGGGACTGACCGGCCGGCTGGCGGGCCGCTACCGGCGTGCGGCCGCGGCCGCCCGGGAGGCCGGGCTGCTGTTCGACGTGCCGCTGCCGGACGAGCCGGTCGCGGTCGGCGCGGGTCAGGTCGTGGAGCTGAGCGGGTGGGTCACCCACACGGCGGTCGGGGTGCGGTCGGTGGCCGTGCGGGCCGGGACGACGCTCGTGCCGGCCACCCGTGGGCACCACCAGCCCGGGGTCGCCGCGCAGTTGCGGGCCGGCGGCGTGCGTGCGCCGGAGGGCAGCGGGATCTTCGCGCGCATCCCGGTCGCGGCCGCCGACGCGCCGGGTGAGCTGCCGCTGACGCTCGTCGTGGAGCTGGACGACGGCACGACGTTGGAGCGGCCGCTGCGGACCGTCCAGCTCGTCGCCACTGCCGGGACACCGCTGGCCGTGCGCTGGCCCACCGACGGCGCGAAGGTCGCGATCTGCCTCGCCAGCTACCGCCCGGACCCGGACTTCCTCGCCAGGCAGCTCGACTCGCTGCGCGCGCAGAAGCACACCAACTGGGTGTGCGTGATCTGCGACGACGCGTCCGGCGCCGACCACGTCGCCGCGATCCGCGCGCTGACCGACGGCGACGACCGGTTCGTGGTGGTCGCCAACGACACCAACGTCGGCTTCTACCGCAACTTCGAGCGCGCGCTGTCCCTCGCGCCGGCCGACGCGGACTTCGTGGCGCTGTCCGACCAGGACGACGTGTGGGACGCGGACAAGCTGGACACGCTGCTGACGCGGTTCGACGACCCCGCGGTGACGCTCGCGTACGCGGACATGCGGCTGATCGACGAGCACGACGAGGTGCTCGCGCCGTCGTTCTGGCGGCGCAGGCGCAACCAGTGGCAGGACCTGGACTCGTTGCTGCTGCTGAACACCGTGACCGGCGCGGCGAGCCTGGTGCGCGCGGACGTGCTGCGGGACGTGGTGCTGCCGTTCCCGCCGGGCACCCCGTCCGCGTTCCACGACCAGTGGGTCGCGTCGGCGGCGCTCGCGGCCGGCCGCGTCGAGTATGTCGACCGGCCGCTGCACTCCTACCGCCAGCACGACAGAGCCGTGACCGGCCACCGGGACGACCGCCTCGACACCGGGCTGCCGACCGGCGTCGGCTGGCTCGCGCTGGCGCTGGGCGCCCGTCGGGACGACCCCGAGCTGGAGGCGGTCGCGGAGTACGAGCTGCGCAGGGTCGCCCAGTTCGCGACCGTGCTGCTGATCCGCACCTGGCACCGGCTCGGCTCCGTGCGCGACCGGCTCGCGGAGCTGACACGCGTGGAGCGGGACGTGCGCCCGCTGGTCGCGCGGGCCCGCGCCGGCCGCGCGGAGACGGCCGGCGCGGAACGCCGCCTGCTGGCGGCCGCCGTGCGCTGGAAGGCGTTGCGGGGCAAGCGGTTGCGCATCCCGTAGTCCGCCTCCCCGTATTTTTGGGTGTGGGTCGCGTTCCGGCGAAGGTTCGGCTACCCAGGTGGATTGTGGCTGGGTGCCGTCACGTTCCCCTGAGGTAGCTGTTCGTCAGCACGGACTTTCACACACAGAGCCAAGGGACAGGCTCTAGCGCCGCTTCGGTTTCTGACCCGGCCGGGGGGCGACCACGGTCGGCTTCTTCTCCTGCTCCCGTTCCTCCGCGCGGTCGACCATGCCCGTCAGGAAATGCTGCTGCCCGAACGTCCACAGGTTGTTGCCGAGGAAGTAGAGCAGCACGCCGATCGGCATCGGGAAGAACGACCCGGACACCAGCATCCCCACCGGCGCGAGGTACATCATCGCCTTGCTGACGGTCGCGAGCTGCGGGTTCGGGTCGACCTGCCGCCGCAGGCCCGCGCGTGCGGACAGGAACGTCGCGATGCCCGCGACGATCATGAGCGGCACCCCGACGGCGATCATGTGCGCCCGGTCGGTGCCGAACGCGAGCAGGTCGGCGGTCGGCTGGCTCAGCCAGTTGCCGAGCTTGGCGCCGAACAGGTCCGCGTTCAGGAACGACTCGACACCCGCGCGGTCGAACACGTGGTTGGACTGCGCGGTCGGGGTGAAGTCGCGCAGCACCCAGAACAGGCTCAGGAACACGGGGATCTGCAGCAGTCCGGGCAGGCAGCCGCCGAGCGGGCTGGACCCGTTGTCGGCGTGCAGCTTCTGGATCTCCTTCGCCATCCGCTGCTTGTCGTTCTTGTACTTCTCACGGATCTTCTTCAGCTGCGGCGCGAGCTTCTGCGTGCGGCGCACGGCGCGCAGCTGGCTCAGCGCGGGTTTGAGCAGGAGCGTGCGCAGGGTGAAGACGAGGAAGAGGATCGCCAGCACCCAGGCGACGCCGCTGTCGGCGCCGAGCACCGCGCCGAAGGTCGTGTGCCAGAACCAGAGGATGGCCGAGACAGGCCAAAGAAAGATGTCGAACATGGGGTCACTCCGTCGAAGTCGCGTCGATGCCGTGATCAGGACAGGCGGAGACGACTGCCGTGCACGAGAGGTGACTCAGGCAGCCGCGCTGCCCGTTGACGGAGCTCGAGGCCGGGGCCGGCCGGGGGCGTCGGGATCGCTGAGCCTGGTGAAGAGCTGCGCGCGTTCACGGAGGCTGAGCGTGCGGACCCGCGTGGCCGCGGTGGTCGGCTCGATGCGGACGATGACCGTGCCGACGACCAGTGCGACGGCCAGACCGGCGGTCAGCGCGGTCGCGAGCCCGAGCGGGCTGGCGCCGGCGACGGCCGGGAGGAAGACGAAGAGGGCGGGCAGGAACAGCGCGAGCACGAGCTTGAGCCGCCAGACACCGCCCTTCGGAACCATGACCCTGATGGTACCGGCTACACGGGCACGGCAGGCGGGACCGCGCACGCGGCCAGCACGTCCCGCATGGCCGCGCCGAACGCGGCCGGGGAGAACTCCGTGCGGCAGATGTCGAGCAGCGCCGCCTGCACGTCGGTCCACAGTGGCTCGTCGGTCAGCAGGCGGTGGCACAGCTCGACCAGCTCCGCCGGTGAGCTGCCGATCAGGTGGCGCGCGGTCCAGCCGAGGTGCAGGCCCTCGCCGCCGACCGGGGTCGTCACGAACGGCAGCCCGGCCGCCATCGAGTCCACGAACTTGATCTTCACGCCGGCGCCGTAGCGCATCGGGACAACGTGCACCAGCGCCGTGGACAGCACCGGCTGGGGGTCGGGCACCTTGCCGACCACGGTGATCCCGTCCATGCCGTCCAGGTCCAGCACCGCGGGCGACGGGTCGGCGCCGACCACCCGGAGCCCCAAGTCGGGGTGGCGTTCCCGCAGCGGCGGCAGCACCTCGCCGGCGAGCGCCAGCACCGCGAACTCGTTGGGGGTCTTCGGGGTCGCGTCGAAACCGCCGAAGAACACGATCCCGTGGCGCCCGGCCCGGCCCGGCACCGACCTCGGCACGGTCGCCGGGTAGCACGCCACCCGCACCTGCGCGGCCGGCGCGATCCGCCGCGCCCAGTGCGCCTCCTCCTCGGACACGCACACCGCGACGTCCGCCCACGCGAAGGCCGCGACCTCCTGCTGGCGCAACACGTCGGCCTGCACGGCGAACGCCCGCCGCTCCTGGACCTCCGTCGCGGCGCCGAACTGCTGCTCCGCGCGGCGGTGGAACAACGCCTCCGCGTCGTACACGCGCACCGCCTGCGGCTGCGCCCGCGCGATCGGCTCGCCGTAGCCGACGAAGTTGTGCGGCCGGAACGCCACGATGACGTCGTACAGCCCGGCGCGCTCGACCGACCAGCGCGCCGCGTCCTCGACGCCCCACACCACCTCGATGCCGCGGGCCTCGAGCGCGGGCGCGTGCTGCTCGGCCCGGTCCGGCGACACCGCGAAGAACGTCACGCGGGCCCTCGGGTCGGCCGCGCGCCACGCGTTCACCACGGCCAACGTGCGGCCGTCCCCCCGGCCGCGGTCCGGCTGCGGCACCCGGTCGTCGATCAGCAGCACCCGGTAGGGCGCGAGCTGGTCGCGCAGCCAGAACTTCCGGTACGGGTGCTCGTCGAGGCCGACCACCGGCACGCGGCGGGCCAGCTCGTCGGGCCAGCGGCGCTGGAACGTGGCGTGGTTGAGCCGCATCAGCTCGGTGGCCCGCTCGGACGAGCTGCTGCCGTGCCGCAGGTGCACCACCCGCGACGCCGGCTCCACCCAGGTCTGCCAGCCACGCGCACGTAGCGACAACGCCAGGTCGACGTCCTCGAAGTACGCGATCTCGTAGTCCGGCGAGAACCCGCCCGCCTCGAGGAAAGCGGCACGCCGGACCACGAGGCAGGCCGCGGACGCGTAGTCGACCTCGCGGGTGAACAGCGCGGCGTCGTCGGCGCCGACCGCGCGGCACCAGCCGTCGCCGCCGATGACGCTGCCCGCCTCCTGCACGCTGCCGTCCGGGTTGAGCAGCACCGGCGACACCGCGGCCACCTCGGGCCGGTTGTCCAGAAAGGACAGCAGCGGCTCGAGCCAGCCGGCCGTCACCTCGATGTCCGCGTTGAGGAAGCACAGCAGCTCGGTGTCCGCGTGCCGCACCGCGAGGTTGCCGCCCGCGCCGAAGCCCAGGTTCTCCGGCATGCGCAGCACGGTCGCGCCGGTCAAGTTCTGTTCGAGCCACTCGCCGGTGCCGTCCGGCGACGCGCTGTCCGCGACGATCACCCGGTACGGCACGGTCGTGTGCTCGGCCAGCAGCGCCAGGCAGCGCACCACCAGGTCGCGCCCGCCGTAGGACACGAGCACGAAGGTGAGCCGCGGGGTCATCCCCTGGCCTTTCCGTACGCGTCGCGCAGCGGCCGCGTCCACCGCACCAGCTTCGTGTCCTGCCAGGCGGACAGCTCCCGCTCCACGTGCGCGAGGCGCGCGGCCAGCTCCTCGTTGCGCCGCGCGAGATCGGCGTTGCGTGCACGCAGCGCGGCGGCCTCCTCGACCGCCGCGTCCCGCTCCTGCCACGCCTGCGCCAGCGGTTCGGCCAGCCGCTGGCGCTCCACCAGCATCCGCTGGCGCTGCTGCCAATGCGCCTGCCGCAGCGCCAGGTTCTCCTCGGCGAGGTCGGCGATCCGGCGGTCGAGATCGCCGCCGCGCTCGGCGAGCGTCCGTTCGGCCAGCTCGGCGACACGGTCGAGCTGCATGCGGAGCGCGGCGACCGGACCGAACTCGGGGGTGGTGCCGTCGGGGTACGTGCACGGCACGCCGAGGGCGACACACGCGGCGGCGACGTGCTCGTCCGCCGCGACCACCGAACGGGCGCCGGACAGCACCGCGAGCCGGTCCTCGAAGACCAGGTCCGGCGGCAGATCCGCGATGTCTCCGTCCGGCGACACGTCGTAGCCGCCGTCGGGCAGCAGGCCGAGCTGCCGCAGCTGCGCCACCCGCACCGGAAGGGAGTCCCGGTCGACGATCCGGTCCAGCAGCAGCGCCGGGTGCGGCACGACCGCGATGTCCCTGTCGACGCCCGCGGCGCGCAGCCGGTCGCGGGACTCGGTGTCCCGCACGGCGACGAGCGGCGCACGGGAGGCCAGCTCGACCAGCTCGGCCGGCACCCGCTCCGCGACCCGGAACGCGAACGGCAGCACGGGGTGCACGGTCTCCAGACCGGCGCCGAGCCCGAGCGCGAACCGGTCGGTGGCGTAGTCGTCGTAGTCGTCGTCGGTCGCCGGCGCGCCGAACGGGATGCTCGGGCAGGACACGGTGAGCGTCGCGGCGGCCGCGAGCCGGGACGGCGAACGCGCGCCGAGCGGCTCCGCCACGAGGCCGCCGTCGGCGACGCTCGGCCGCTGCCAGCCGAGCGGCGCGTACAGGCTCATCCGCCAGCCCGGCAGCCGCGCGAGCAGCTCCTGCTCGATCACTCGACCGAGCAGCTGGTCCCCGAGGCCGGGCCGGTCGGCGGTGGTCCAGATGGCGACCGCGCCGACGCCGGCCGGAGTGCTTGGTGCTGGCACGGGCGCGACTGTACTCAGCGCGCGCACCTGGGCCACTACCCGCCGGTGTTAGCTCGAAAGAGTGAGAATTTTCGGCGTGTCCCTGGCTGCCTGCCACGGCGGCGGCGGGAACGGGTCGACCATCGAACGCGTCGCACTCACGTTCCGGCAGTCAGGGAGGCGGCAGTTCATGGTGATGCAGATAGTGATCGTCGGCATCGTCGCCGTGGTGTTCCTGGTCCGGCTGGCGTTCGCGCTGTACGACCGGCCGTCGAGGTCGGGAAGTTCCGACCGCTGAGCTCGGCTAGATTGTCCCGGTCCAAACAAGGAGCGGGGCGTCGAATGACTGGTACGGCAGCGGATGTCACGGAGTTCGCCGAGATCGCGGCGCCGCCGCGCGCCGTCGACAGCCTCGCGGAGTGCTACTTCTATCACTCGATGGACATCCCAGGACACGGTGCGGTCGAGGGCGAGTGGGACCTGCGTGGTGACGAGTACCGCTACCTCGGCGGCGTCGACCTCGCCGGCAAGCGGGTCCTCGAGCTCGGTGCGGCGAGCGGTTTTCTGACCACCCACATGGAGAAGCAGGGCGCGGACGTCGTCGCGTACGACCTGTCCGAGGAGCACTCCTGGGACGTGGTCCCGTTCGCCGGCGCCGACCTCGACAAGTACGACCAGGCCCGCCGCGACCATCTCCGTAAGATCAACAACGGCTTCTGGCTCAACCACGCGGCGCACGGCCTCTCCGCGAAGCTGGTGCACGGCACCGTGTACACCGTGCCGGCCGCGATCGGCCAGGTGGACGTCGCCACGTTCGCGAGCATCCTGCTGCACCTGCGCGACCCGTTCCTCGCGCTGCAGACCTCGCTGCGGCTGGTGAAGGACACGGTGATCGTCACCGACGTCTACCCCGCGTCCGAGTACCACCTGGTCGCCGACCTCGTCGACGCGCCGGACCCCGACGGCGACGTGACCAGCCCGCTGCCGGCCGAGGCGCACGGCCAGCCGAAGGCCACGTTCCTCCCGCAACACTGGGACCGGGCGTACGCCGACACGTGGTGGCACATGTCCCCCGAGGCGGTCCGCCGGTACGTCGGCGTGCTCGGCTTCGAGAAGACCGAGATCACCTATCACCACGCGTACGCGGGTGGCCGGCGGACGCTGCTGTACACAGTGGTCGGGCAGCGCACCAGGTAGCGCCGATCAACACCAGGCCGGCCACCACGCGCACGATGTCGAGCGGGTCGACCGTGGTGCCGAGCACCGTGCCGCCGACCGCGTTCCAGCGCACGGTCTTCGCGGTGAGCACCGCGGCTCGTTCTCAGGAGTGAGACCTGTCGATCCGTCCTGTCGCCGTTCGTGTGAACGGTGTCGAGAAGGGATGTGGCGATGAACGAGGTACGGACACTGCTGACCGGGCGCGGGCTGGTCGAGTCACCCCGCTGGCACGGCGACCGGTTGTACTTCTCCGACTGGTCCGCCGGCGAGGTCGTCTCGGTCGATCTGGCCGGTCACAGCGAGGTCGTCGCGCGGGTGGCGTCGCTGCCGCTGTGCACCGACTGGCTCCCGGACGGCCGGCTGCTGATCGTCTCGTCCGCCGAAGGGCGCCTGCTGTGCCGGGCGGCCGACGGATCGCTGGCCACCTACGCGGAGCTGGGCCGGGCGGGCTGGAACGACATCGTGGTCGACGGGCGGGGCAATGCCTACGTCAACCGCGGCGGCTTCGACCCGATGGCGGGTGAGGAGTTCCGGCCCGGCTTCGTCCACCTCGTCACCCCGGACGGCGCGGTGCGGCAGGTGGCCGACGACATCGCGTTCCCCAACGGGATGGCCGTGACCCCCGACAACGCCACGCTGATCGTGGCCGACTCGTACCGGCACGCGCTGGTGGCGTTCGACATCGGCGCCGACGGCGGACTGTCCGGCCGGCGGGTGTGGGCCGACCTCGGCGACGGCACCCCGGACGGCATCTGCGTCGACGCAGAAGGGGCGGTCTGGTACGCCGACGTGCCCAACCGGCGGTGCGTGCGGGTCGCGGCGGGCGGCGCCGTGCGGCAGGTCGTCGAGCTGGACCGGGGTGGCTTCGCGTGCGTGCTCGGCGGCACGACCCTGTTCGTCGTCGCGGCCGGGTGGCGGGGCATGACCGAGGCGGAGATGGTGACGCCCGGCTCCGGGCGGGTGCTGGCCGTCGAGGTCGACGTGCCGGGCGCCGGCTGGCCGTGAGCGCTACGGCGCCAGGTCGATGTGCACGCCGGTCAGCTCCTCGGAGATGTCCCACAGGCGCTTGGCCAGCTCGCGGTCGCGGGCCTCGTCGAGCGGCTCGACCACGGTCGGGAAGCCCTTGCTCTCGCCACGGCCGTCCGGCCCGTAGAACTGGCCGCCCTCCACGTCCGCGCCGGTCGCCGCGTAGATCTGGGGCAGCGCGCCCATCGCGGCGTCCTGCGCCATGAGCCGGTTGGTGACCTTCAGTACGAGCTTGCCGACGCCGCGCGGGCCGGTGGACTGGAGGTTCGTCGCCGCGTAGCCGGGGTGCGCGAGGACGCTCGCCATGCCGATGCCGTTCGACCGCAGCCGCCGGTGCAGCTCAAGGCCGAACACGACGTTCGCGAGCTTGGACTGGGCGTAGTACGTGGTGCGCGAGTAGTTCTGCTCGCCGTGCAGGTCCTCGAAGTGGATGCGGCCACGCTTGTGCAGGTTGGAGCTGACCGTGACCACCCGCGAGTCGTCGCTCTGCAGGAGCGTGTTGAACAGCAGGATCGTCAACGCGAAGTGGGCGAGATGGTTGACACCGAACTGCTGTTCGTAGCCCTGGACCGTCGTGCCGTACGGCGGCATCATCACGCCGGCGTTGTTGATCAGCACGTCGACCTGTTCGACCTCGGCCGCGAACTCGCGCACCGAGTCGAGGTCGGCGAGGTCGAGCTGGCGCAGCTCGAAGCGTGCCTCCGGCTGCTCGGTCCGCAGCGCGTCGACCGCCTCCTCGCCCTTGCGCAGGTCACGCGCGGTCATGACGACGGTCGCGCCCAGCGCGCCGAGGGCCCGCGCGGTCTCCAGACCGAGGCCGCTGTTCGCCCCCGTCACGATGAAAGTGCGCCCGACCTGGCTCGAGATGTGGTCGGCGAGCCAGTCCGCCGCCGACGGCTTGTCCACCTCAGATGCCTTGCTCATGGTGCACAGCGTGCCTCACGATGGGCCGGATTCACCGTCGCCCCGCTAAACGCGAGTTGTGGCGAATGTCAACACCATCCGATTGGCAGCTAGATCCCCGGGTTAACCCTCAGTAGATTGTCGCCGTGGAACTCCGTCACCTGGGAGAATCGGGTCTAGTTGTCAGTGCCGTCGGTCTCGGCTGCAACAACCTGGGCCGTCCGGGGACCGCGGCGGAGTCGCTCGCCGGCTCGCGCGCGCTCATCGCGGCCGCCGTCGACGCCGGGATCAACCTGTTCGACGTCGCCGACGTGTACGGCGCACCCCGCGGCCGCAGCGAGGAACTGCTCGGTCAGGCACTGTCCGGCCGGCGCGACAACGCGGTCATCGCCACCAAGTTCGGCGTCGACATGCAGGGCGGGAACGGCCCGGACTTCGGTGCCCGCGGTTCCCGCCGGTACGTGAAACGCGCGGTGGAGGCGTCGCTGCGCAGGCTCGGCACCGACTGGATCGACCTGTACCAAATGCATCGCGCCGACCCGACGACGCCGATCGAGGAGACGCTCGGCGCGCTGGACGACCTCGTGCGCGAGGGCCTGATCCGGTACGCGGGCGTGTGCAACCTGGCGGGCTGGCAGGTCGCGGACGCCGTCTGGCTGGCGCGGACCAACCACCAGACCGGCCTGGTCGCCGCCGAGAACCACTACTCGCTGCTCGAGCGGGAGGCGGAGCGGGACATCATCCCCGCCTGCCAGCGCTTCGGGCTCGGGCTCCTGCCGTACTTCCCGCTGGCCAACGGCCTGCTGACCGGCAAGTACCACCGCGACACCGACCCGCCGTCGAACGCCCGGCTCGCCGGGCGGACCCGTCTGCTCGCCGACGCGCCGTGGGACCGCATCGAGAAGCTGCGTGCCTTCGCGGAGGAACGCGGCATCCCGATGGCGACGGTCGCGATCGGGTGGCTGCTCGCGCAGCAGACCGTCGGCTCGGTGATCGCCGGGGCCACCACCCCGGACCAGGCACTGGCCAACGCCGCCGCCCCGCAGTGGCACCCCAGCACCGACGACCTGCAGGTACTGGACGAAATCTGCCCACCCGGCCGCCGCTGACGCGCGCCGTCTCGGGTCAGCGCGGGGCCATGCGCAGTGCGCCGTCGAGGCGGATGACCTCGCCGTTCAGGTAGTCCTGCTCGATGATCGACAGCGCGAGGCGGGCGAACTCGTCGGGGCGGGCGAGGCGCTTCGGGAACGGGATGCCCTCGGCGAGGGTCTGGCGGAACTCGTCGCTCACGGTGGCCAGCATCGGGGTGTCCACGATGCCGGGGGCGATGGTGACCACCCGGATGCCGGACGACGCGAGGTCGCGGGCGGCCGGCAGGTTCAGTCCGACGACCCCGCCCTTGGACGCGGCGTAGGCGGCCTGCCCGATCTGCCCGTCGAACGCCGCGATCGACGCCGTGTTGATCACGACGCCGCGCTGGCCGTTCTCGTCGGCGTCGGTCTTCGCGACGGCGGCCGCGGCGAGGGTGACCACGTTGAAGGTGCCGATCAGGTTGATCTCGATGACCTTGCGGAACAGGCCGAGGTCGTGCGGGCCCTTCTTGGACAGGATCCGGGCGGACGGGCCGATGCCGGCGCAGTTGACGACCGTGCGCAGCGGCTTCCCGCTGGCCACCGCGGTGTCGACGGCGGCCTGCACCTGCTCGGGCTCGGTGACGTCGGCGGCGACGTAGGTGATCCCGCTGATCTTCTCCGCCGCGTCGACCGCGGCCGGCAGATCGAGGGCGAAGACCTCGGCCCCGTCGGCGGCGAGGGCTCGCGCGGTCGCGCCGCCCAACCCGGAGGCACCGCCGGTCACGATGGCCGCGGTCGCACTGATCTGCATCGCTCGTCTCCCTCTCTCGACTCCGCACGAGAGGTTAACGGGCGTTCAGCACCGGCTCCGAGTGGTGCTCGTCACCCGAGCTCACCGAGCTCACCTGAGCTCGCCGGCGAGCAGGTCCATGAGGAGGCCGTCGTGCCAGCCGTCGCCGTCGGCGTCGCGTTCGTAGCGGCGCAGCACGCCGACCGGCCGGAACCCGACCGAGGCGTAGCAGCGGATCGCGGCCGTGTTGTCCGCGGCGGGGTCGATCACGAGCCGGTGGTGGCCGCGGTCGGAGACGAGATGCCTGGCGAGCGTGCCGACGGAGTCACGGCCGACGCCGCGCCCGTGGACCTCGGGATCGACGAAGATGTCGATCGACGCGTGCCGGTAGTCCTCGTCCTGCTCCTCGCCGTACTGGACCATCCCGCGGACCCGGCCGTCGAGGAGGATCGCGAAACAGGTGACGTCGGGGTCGTCGAGCATCCGGCAGACGCTAGCCGTTGCCGTCCGGATGCCGCTGCCCGATATTCAGCAGGATCACCAGGGGAATGGCCGCGAGCAGGGCGAGTCCGACGAACAGACCGGCGGCGGCAAGGAGTTCCATGCCATCCACCATGGTGGCGCGGTCATCGGGCGCGCGTCGGCCATCAGGGGTGTTCTCGGGTCCGACCGGGGGATGAGCCGCCATCACCCTCAGCGACGACTACAGGTCGCCGACATACGGAACCTGGTACACCTCCGGCGACGACATCCAGTGCCGCAGCGCGTGCGTGGCCCGCACGTCGTCCTCGTTGTACTCCAGCAGGCGAACGCGTTGTCCCTCGTCGGGCGGCGTGCCGTCCATGCCGACCGCGTCCCGGTACCAGCGCATCGAGTTCTCGCCGCTGGCCTCCGGATCGCGCCACGTGAAGCCGGCCGCCGGCGCGATCGTCTTCAGCCCCTTGCCGCGCGAGCACAGGAAGTGGTCGCGAACGCTGCCGAACAGGTCGAACCACGCGTCCGAGGTGATGAACGCCTGCACCTGCTCGGTCGTGGGAATGCCCGGCTTGCCGGCGAACCGCTTGGCCGACGACAGCAGGAAGCGGTTCTCGGCCAGCTCGTTGTAGCAGTACGCGCGAAAGCTCAGCCCGCGTGCGCGGGCCCGCAGCCGCACCACCGTCAGCCACTCCCAGAACGCCGCGAACGACCGCGCCTCGTCGTCGGTCGGCAGCGGCTCCCAGGTGACGAACGCGCGGTAGCCCGGCCGTTCGCCGATGTCGGTGCCGGACAGCCACGCGCCCCACAGGTACGCGCCGGAGTCACCGAAGCTCTCCATGTCGACATCCAGCTCGACATCCGCGCGCGGCACCGCGATCTCGGGCACCCTGCGGACCACCGTCAGGTCGGCGAGCCACGCCTTCGCGAGGCCGACCGCGTCGGCCATCGGCATGCCGGTCGGCGGCAGCGTCTCGTCGTCCGGGTCGACCACCGCGAGGTCGTCGACCGTCAGCACGCCGGCCGCACGCAGGCTGGCGGCCTCCTCGCCACGCACCACCAGGCTCACGTCGCGGGTGTTCTGCAGCTCGACCTGGCACACCGGCCACCACGGGCAGGTGCGGCACTCGACGATCCTCGACGGCTGCGCGAGCGGCTCGCCACCGGTGGCCGCCGCGGTGGCCACGGCGAGCCGGTCGGCGAACCGCGAGTCGTACTCCGCGAGCGCGTCGCGGCCGCCCGGCCAGGTCGACGCCTCCAGGTCGTGCCACACGACGACGTCGCCGTCGAGCCCGACCACGCCGGCGACCGCCGTGCCGGTGGCGGCCCGGCCGCACGCCTGCAGCAGCCGGTAGGTGTGCGCGAGCCGCAGCACGTCACGCGGCTGCGGACGGACGCGGCGCCGGCGGTCGGTCGTGCGCGTGTCGGGCCACGGCGACGCCAGCGGCGAGGTCTGCGCGCCGGAGCCGGGGTCGCTCACCTTGTGCCGCACCACGAGCACCGGCACGTAACCCGTGTCGGTCGCGACCAGCAGGTCGATGTTGCCGCGCCGGCCGCCGGCCGGGTCACGGGGTAGCTGCGCGGCCCAGATGAACCGCGCGCCGGCCGCCATCGCGTCCAGCGTGAGCTGCTCGCGGTCGGCCGTGCGCACCTCGGGCCCGCGCGGGATCTCCGTCCACCCCGGACCGACGAGGCCGGCGAACTCGTCGGCGATCGAACGGCGGTGGGCGGTCGCGTCGGCCTTGCGCTGCTCGCCGGTGGGGTCGGGCGGCGCCTTGGTCACGTCCTGCATCGCGGGGTCGTGCTCGAGGTGCACCCGACGCCGGCAGCGGTTCACCACGCCTGAGTCAAGTAGCACCGAAGTCGTCACAGCTCGCAGTTTAGGCGTCACCACCGACAAGACTCGGCAGGTAGCACGTGCCGGCCCGGGTCCGCACAGATAGGTTCATGCCATGGCACTCAGGAAGCGCAAGCCGGCCGACGGTGACGCTGCCACGGCGATCGAGCCCAGGTTCACCCCGAAGAAGGCCAAGAACGCGCTCGCGGTGGCCAAGATCGTCGGGCCCGCGGTGATCCCGGTGGTCGCGCCGTACGTGCTCCGCGCCCTCGGTGAGGCACGCGACCGGTACGACCGGCTGCGCGCCCGCAAGCTCGGCGTGCCGGTCGAGGAGCTCGCCAGGTTCTCCGGCAAGGGCGGCTCCCTGCACGCCAGGATCTCCGGGGCCGCGGAGGCGATCAACGAGCTGCGGGAACGCAAGGAGTCCACCCAGGACGACCGCGCGTTCGCCGACCGGAGCGAGACGACGCTGCGTCAGCTCGCCGCCGCGGTCCGGGCCGCGGAGCGGATGCCGACCGCGCGCCGCAAGGCCGCGCACCGGGCCGCCGCCACCGAGCTGGACCAGCTCGAGGAACGGCTGCTGCAGCGCCTCGGCGTCTAGCCCTTACACAACCCGAACGTTCCTCGGGTCGAGCGCTCACCTCCGCGCGACAGAGTCGCTCCTGTGACCGGCACATGGGCCGGTCCGGGAAGGAGAACCATGAACAGGCTGGTGCTCGGCAGCGTGGTTTCCGTTGGTCTGATGCTGGGTGGCGCCGCGACGGCGAGCGCGCAGGAGTCGACGGAGCCGGCCGAGCCGGGGTCGGTGACGATCACGCTCAGTCCGGAGCAGGTCGCGAACCTGTGCGAGAAGCGGCTGCCGAGGATCGAGAAGCGGACCACGCGGCTCGTCGAGAAGATCAACGGCGACGCGAGCGTGCGTGGGTCCGCCGAATGGCTGCGGGCGCGGGCCGCCAAGGAGCGGGACGCCGGCCGGGAGACCACCGCGCAGACACTCGAGGAGCGGGCCGATCGCCGCGCCGGGCACGTCGACAAGCTCAACGAGATCAAGCAGTGGGCGACCGACTTCCAGACCGAGCACTGCGGGGCGAAGTGAGGCGGCTCGCGGGCCTGCTGGTGGTGCCCGTCCTACTACTCGGCGCGGGCTGTCGCATCGACGACGCGCCCGCCCAGCCGGACCGGCAGGTCAGTGACGTCGAGTCGACGCTGGACAGCATCGAAGCCGAGCTGGCCGGCGACTGACCGGGTGCTATACAGGGCCATGCCTGATGACGGCCGCGGGCTGGTGCTGGTCGCCGAGGACGATCGGGCGATCGCCGATCTCGTCGACCGGTACCTGCGCCGCGACGGGTTCGGGGTGCACGTGGAGTCCGACGGCGCCGCCGCGCTCGCGGCCGTGCGGCGGCTGCGGCCGGTCGCGGTGGTGCTCGACGTCGGGCTGCCGTCGATGGACGGCGTCGAGGTGTGTCGCGCGTTGCGGGCCGCCGACGACTGGACGCCGGTGCTGTTCGTGACCGCCCGCGACGACGAGGTGGACCGGGTGCTCGGGCTGGAGCTCGGCGCGGACGACTACGTCACCAAGCCGTTCAGCCCGCGCGAGCTGGTCGCGCGGGTGCGCACGGTGCTGCGGCGGGGCGGCGGGGGCCCCGCCGGCGAGGTGCTCGAGGTCGGCCGCACCAGGATGGACGTCGGCCAGCGTCGGGTGTGGACGGACGGCGTCGAGGTCGCGCTGACGTCCACCGAGTTCGACCTGCTCGCCCAGTTGATGCGGCGGCCGAGGCAGGTGTTCGAGCGGGCCCAGCTGCTGAGCGCGGTGTGGGGTTACGCGGCGGCGGCCGGCACGCGGACGGTCGACGTGCACGTCGCGCAGCTGCGCGCGAAGCTCGGTCCGGCCAGCCCGATCCGCACGGTCCGCGGTGTCGGCTACGCGGCGGATCCCGCGTGAGTCGGCCGTCGTCGCTGGCGGTCCGCACCACGGCGCTCGGGCTCGCGGTGGCCGGTGTGATGGCGGTCGTCGCGGGGCTCGTGTCGGTGCGGCTCGTGTCGACCGCGGCCCGCGACGTCATCCAGGAGTCCCTGTCCGACCAGGCGGACGTGATGGCCGCGCAGCTCGGCGACACGGCGATCGCCGGGCGGCGGGTCACGCAGATCCTTGCGGGCCAGGGCGTCGCGGTGGTGCGGGCCGGTCCGAACGACGGGCTGGTCGGTGCCGACCAGCGGGCGGTCCGCGCCGCGCGGCGGGCCGGGCTCGCCGACGTCACCGCCGACCGGCCGCTGCACGGCAGCGCCGTCATCGACGGCGCCCGGCTGCTGGTCGAGGGTCGGGTGGTGGACGGCCGGGGCGCGGTGGCGCTCGTGCGGGAGACCGAGACGGCGAAGGGCACCGGCCGCAAGCTCGTCACGAACGTGCTCCTCGCGCTCGGCGCCGGGATGCTCGTGGCCGCGGTCGCCGGGCTGCTGCTCGCGCGGCTGCTGGCCCGGCCGCTGCGGCGGACGGCGGACGTGGCGGTCGCCATGAGCCACGGGCGTCGGGACCTGCGGGTGCCGCCGGAGGGGCCGCGCGAGCTGGTCGAGGTCGGTCAGTCCCTCAACGCCCTCGCGGATGCGTTGCAGCACAGCGAGTCCCGGCAGCGGGAGTTCCTGCTGTCGGTGTCGCACGAGCTGCGGACACCGCTGACCGCCGTGCGCGGGTTCGCCGAGTCGCTCGCCGACGGGGTGGTGACCGGCGGCGAGGTGCCCGCGGTCGGCCGGACGATCGAGCACGAGGCGGGCCGGCTGGACCGGCTGGTGTCGGACCTTCTCGACCTGGCACGGCTCGGCGCCGACGACTTCCGCCTCGACGTCACCGAGGTCGACCTGACCGTGCTGGTCGCCGAGTCCGCGCGGGTGTGGCACAGCCGGTGTCTGACCGTCGAAGTCGACTTCCGGCTCGAGTCTGTCCCGCCACCGGTTGTCGTCCACACCGATCCGCGCCGGCTGCGGCAGGTCGTGGACGGGTTGGCGGAGAACGCGTTGCGGGCCACCCCGGCCGGCGCGCCGATGGTGCTGGCGCTGCGGACGACGCCGGACGCGGCCGTGCTGGAGGTGCGCGACGGCGGGCCGGGACTGTCCGATGAGGACTACCGGCTGGCGTTCCAGCGCGGCGTGCTGCACTCGCGGTACCAGGGGGTGCGGCCGGTCGGCACCGGCATCGGGCTCGCGCTGGTGCACGGTCTGGTGACGCGCCTCGGCGGCGGGATCGACGCGGGTCCGGCGCCGGAGGGCGGCGCCCGGTTCAGTGTGACGCTACGGCGGTCCGGTCCGCGGCACTGAAGAACGTGTCGAGTGTCCGCACCAGGTGCCGGAAGGTCGGGTGCTCGTCGAACATCCACTCGGTGTGGCCCGCGTTCTCCAGCAGCACCAACTGTTTCGGCTCCCGCGCGTGCTCGTACAGGGAGTGCGCCTCGACCGGGTGATGCAGGCGGTTCTCCGCGCCGTGCACCACGAGCAGCGGCCGGGGCGCGATGCGGTGCGCGACCAGCTCGGGCCGGAACCGCAGGAGCCGGTCCGCCGACTCGAGGCTCACCTCGTGGCCGAAGCCGGGCGCCCGGTACAGCTCGCTGCCGACGTAGGAGTCGGTGTCGGTGTCCAGGTCCAGCCGGACGATGTCCCACGGCGAGGTGAGCTCGGACCGGCTGGTGGCGGCGCGGTGACCGCGGTCCGCGGCCACGCGGGTCAGCAGGCGGTGCCAGGACTCGTCGTCGTGCATGGCGCGGGTGGAGCGAGCGCCGTCGCCGATCGCGTTGACCGCCGCCACCGCGCGGACCCGCTCGTCGTCCGCGGCCGCGTCGACGACCACGCCGCCGCCGAGCCCCCAGCCGAGCAGGAAGATCCGGCCGGTGTCCACGCTGTCCACTATGGACAGTCGGTCGACGGCGGAGCGCACGTCCTGCACCCAGTCCTGCGGCGCGAGCCGGCCGCGCTCCCCTTCGCTGTGGCCGAAGCCGCGGTAGTCGAACGCGAGGACCGCGTACCCGAGCGGGGTGAGCGCGCGGGCGAACCGCTGCGGGTGGATCACCTTGAGCCCCTGGAACCCGGACGCCGCGACGACCACCGGATGCGGCCCGGGCCCCTCGGGGAGGTGCAGGTCGGCGTCGATGCGGTGGCCGTCGCTGAAGTAGGGCAGCCTGGTCACGAGCTTCTCCTCCAGCCGAGGTTCTCGGACAGGTAGCCGGCGGCGGCCTTCACCTGGCGGCCCGCGGTGGCGAGGTTGCGGGCGATGCGGAACTTCGGCCCGGAGATGTTGATGGCGGCGACGATCCGGCCGCGGTGGTCCCGCACCGGCGCGGCCGCCGCGGCGAGGTCGGCGTCGAACTCGTCCACGCAGGTGGCGAACCCCTTGCCCGCGGCACGCCGAACCCGTGCGATGAACTCGTCCACGTCCTTCGGCGCCTTCGGCCCCTTGGCGACGAACGGCGTCCCGTCGAACAACGCGCGGATGTCGCGTTCCGTCGTGTCGAACAGGAGCGCCTGCCCGCACGACGTCGAGTGCAACGAGGTCGCGCGACCGACGAGGTTCGCGGTCTGCACCGAGCGCGACGGGTTCTCGGACAGGAGGGTGCGGGCGTCGGTGCCGTCGAGGACGGTGAGGTGGACGCGTTCGCCGACCGTGCGGACGAGCCCGCGCATGATCTCGGGCGCGCACAGGAGGAGCTGCTGCTCCCCGGCCCGCGCGGCGAGGGCGAAGAACCGCCAGCCGAGCCGGTAGCCCAGCGTGTCCGGGTCGCGGTCGGCGAGCCCGGACTCGGCGAGGGTGCGCAGCGTGCGGGAAATCTGGCTCTTCTCCCGCCCGACGAGCCGAGCGACCTCGACCACGCCGACGCTCCCCCGGTCGTGCTCGCCGAGCGCGGTCAGGACGGCGATCACGCGCTGGACGCTGCTCGCACCTTCGTCTGACATGCCACCCATGGTGGTCGGATGGACCGGTTTCCGACAACCGGTGTTGCCACTGGCGCAACTCGGGACCGGAAAGCCCGGTGATTGCGCGAGTCCCCCGTTCAAGCACCGCGAGTCTCCCGTTCAGGCACACCGAGTTGCCGGTTCACGCACACGGGGCGGCCAGCGTGAACCGACAGTTCATGGTGTTTGAACGGGGGACTCGCGGTGTCTGAACGGGGGACTCGCGGCTACAGCTCGGCGGCCAGTACCTCTGCCAGGTGCACGGCTTCACGGTCGCTGCCCTGCGCCACCTGTGTGCGGCAGCTGAAACCGTCGGCGATCACCAGCGTGTCCCGTGCCGCCGCGCGCACCGCGGGCAACAGGGTCTGTTCGGCCAGTGCCTGCGACACCGCGTAGTGCTCGCGTTCGAAGCCGAAGTTGCCCGCCAGGCCACAACATCCCGCCGCGAGTCGGGTGGTGTCCACGCCCGCCTTCGCCAGCAGCGCCGTGTCCGCGTCGAAGCCCAGCGTCGCGTGCTGGTGACAGTGGACCTGTGCGATCGCCGTCCTCGACACCGCCGGTGGAGTCCACTGTGGAGCATGTGTGGCCAGGAAACCGGCCAGTGTGAACGAGTTCGCCGACAGCTCGGCGGCGAGCGCGTCGCCGGTCAGGTCGGGAACGTCGCCGCGCAGCGCGGAAAGGCAGCTCGGCTCCAGGCCGACGACGGGGGTGCCCGCCGCGAGGTGCGGCGCCAGCGCCCGCAGGCTCCTGCGCATCACCCTGCGCGCCACCGACAGCTGACCGGTCGACACCCACGTCAGCCCGCAGCACACGGAGCCCTTGGGCAGCACCGGGTCGAAGCCGGCCGCGCGCAGCACCCGCACCGCCGCGACGCCGACCGACGGGCTGAAGAAGTTGGTGAACGTGTCCGGCCACAGCACCACCGGACGCCCGCCGGAACCGCCGGTTCGGCGCAGCCACCGGGTGAACGGCTCGCGCGCCACCGCCGGCAGCGACCGTTCCGGCGCGATCCCCCCGACCCGCTTCAGCGCCGCCGACAGCCGCGGCGACCGCATGGCCGCGTTCGCGAGCCTCGGCATCCGCGACGCCAGCCGCAGCCACAGCGGCAGCCACCCCATCGAGTAGTGCGACGCCGGCCGCACGCGCCGCCGGTAGTGGTGGTGCAGGAACTCCGCCTTGTACGTGGCCATGTCCACGTTCACCGGGCAGTCGCTCGCGCAGCCCTTGCAGGACAGGCAGAGGTCCAGCGCGTCCCGCACCTCCGTGGAGCGCCAGCCGTCCGTGATGACGTCGCCGGCGAGCATCTCGTACAGCAGCCGCGCGCGGCCCCGCGTCGAGTGCTGCTCCTCGCCGGTCACCTGGAAGCTCGGGCACATCACGGACCCGGAGTGGTTGCGGCACTTCGCCACCCCGACGCACCGGCGCGCGGCCCGCGCGAAGTCGCCCTTGTCGTGCGGGTAGGTGAACGCCGTGTTCGTCGCGAGCAGCGGCACGAACCGCAGGTTCTCGTCGACCCGGTACGGCCGCACGACCATCCCCGGGTTCATGCGGTCGCGCGGGTCCCAGATCGCCTTGAACCGCGCGAACAGCTCGATCACGGCGGGCGAGTACATGCGCGGCAACAGCTCGGCTCGCACCTGCCCGTCGCCGTGCTCCCCGGACAGCGAGCCGCCGTGGCGCGCCACCAGGTCCGCGCCCTCCTCGACGAACCGGCGGAACGCGGCGACGCCGTCGTCGTGCCCGAGGTCGAAGTCGATCCGGATGTGGACGCAGCCCTCGCCGAAGTGGCCGTACGTCAGGCCGCGCAGGCCGTGCCCGTCGAGCAGCGCGCGCAGGTCCCGCAGGTACGCGCCGAGCGCCGCCGGCGGGACGGCCGTGTCCTCCCACCCCGGCCACGCCTCGGAACCGTCGGCCATCCGGGTCGAGATGCCGGAGCCCTCCTCGCGCAACCGCCACAGCGCCCGCTGACCGGCCTGGTCGGTGCGCACCTGGTGCGGCGCGCCGACCGCGGCGGCGATCGTCGCCGCGGACCCGGTCGCGGCCGCCTCGTCGGCGCCGCCCACCTCGACGAACAGCCACGCGCCGCCGTCGGGCAGCTCCGGCGGCGGCTCCGGGTTGCGGGACGCGCGCAGCGCGACGATCCGCTCGTCCATGCTCTCCACGGTGAGCGGGCGGTGCGGCAGGATCGCCGGCACCGCGTCCGCCGCGGCCACGTCGTCCGGGAAGCCGAGCACCAGCAACGCCCTGGCCTTGGGCACCTCGACCAGCCGGACGGTCGCGCCGAGCACCGTGACGCAGGTGCCCTCGGTGCCGACCAACGCCTTCGCGAGGTCGCGGCCGTGCTCGGGCAGCAGCTGGTGCAGCGGGTAGCCGGACACCTGCCGGCCGAGCCTGCCGAACTCGGTGCGCAGCAGCGCGAGGTTGTCGTCGGCGAGCCGCCGCAGCGCCGCGCCCAGCTCGCCGGCGTCGGTGTGCGCGCCGACGGTGAGCCGGGTGCCGTCGTAGAGCAGGACATCCAGTTCCTCGACGTTCTCGAGCGTGGTGCCCCAGGCGACCGAGTGCGCGCCGCACGAGTTGTTGCCGATCATGCCGCCGAGCGTGCAGCGGCTGTGTGTCGACGGGTCGGGGCCGAACGTCAGGCCGTACTCGGCGGCCGCCGCACGCAGGTCGTCGAGCACCACCCCCGGCTCGACGCGGGCGGTGCGGGCCACCGGGTCGATCGAGGTGATCCGGTCGAGCCGGGTCAGGTCGAGCACCAGGCCGCCACCGCAGGAGTTGCCGGCGAGGCTCGTGCCGCCGCCGCGCGGCACCACGGGGACGTCGAACTCGCGTGCCGCGGCGACCGCCGCGACCACGTCGTCGACGGAGTCCGGTGTCACCACGGCGATCGGGACCTGGCGGTAGTTCGAGGCGTCCATCGTGAAGAGCGCTCTCGTGCCGGCGTCGAAGCTCACCCGGCCGGACACGGTGTCGGTCAGCCGACGCTCGAGATCCCGCTCGAAATCCACAGTGGACGCCTCCTACGTGACGAGTCGGGCCGGGGTCTCCGATGCTGCCGCCATCAGTGCGCCGCGATCAAGCCCGGTTGCGGCCAGCGCGTCGACGAGCAGTGCCAGGGCGGCCGGCGGCGACGGCGAGTCGGGCTGGCCCGCGTCGGAGGACAGCACCAGCCGCTCGTAGCCGACCTCGCGGACGAACGCCGCGAGCCGGGCCGCGTCGCACCCGGGCTGGTGCAGCAGCTGGCATGCCGTGACCTCGACATGTGCGCCGAGCGCCCGCGCGTCGGCGCCGGACATGGCCGGGACCGTGTAGCTCGGGTGGGTCAGGAGCAGCCTGCGCACGCCGGCCGCGCGTGCGGCGTCGACCACCCAGGCGGCCTCCGCCGTGCTCACGTGCCCGGTCGCGAGCACCGCATCCGCCTCGGCGACCAGCGCGAGGATCGTCCGCAGCGCGGGTTCGACCGTGGGGTCCACGGGCGGGATGGCAAACGTTTGCGTGCCGATTCTCGGCTGGTCGTGGCACAGCCTCGGCAGGCCGGCGGCCTGCTGGGTGTGGGCGTCCGCGGTCGGCAGCCAGACGACCCGGCCGCCCGAACCAAGCGCCGCGGCGACCGCGGCCGGGTTCACGCCGCCGACGTGTTGGTTCAGCGCGATGCCGCCGTGGACCGCGATGCCACTCGCGCGTGCGGCGGCGTGCGCACGGCCGACCGTGGACTCGTAGTGCGCCTTGAGCACGAAGCCCGCGTACCCGGCCGCGGCGTAGGCGAGCGCGGTGTCCGTGTCGTCGGCACGCCGCGCGGTCACGTCCGGCGCGGCGTGCACGTGGAGGTCGAAGAAGGCGGTCAGTAGTCACCGCCCTCGTCGGCGAGGCGCTTGACCTCGCGGAGGAACAGGCCGAGCCGCGCCTCGGACACCAGCGGCAGCGCGCGGCGGACCCACCGGGCGACGGACAGGTCGATGTCGCTCAGCACCAGTGCGGGCTCGCCCATCGGCGCCTGCGCGACCACCGAGCCGACCGGGTCGATGATCCGCGAACCGCCCCAGAAGGTCGCGCCGTTCTCCTCGCCGACGCGGTTCACGAAGATCACCCAGGTCTGCTGCATGCGGGCCACGTGCCGCACGAGGTCCTGCCAGTAGTCGACGTTGTCGAGCGCGGTGCCGCCCTCGCTCGTGGTGACACTGTTGGTCGGCGCGAGCAGCGCCGACGCGCCGTCCTGCACCGCGAGCCAGGGCAGCACCGGCTGCCAGAAGTCGTTGCACACCAACGATGCCATCCGGCCGTGCCGGGTGCCGAACGCACGCATCGTCTGACCCGGCGTGAAGTGCTTGCGCTCCTCCCACGCCAGGTAGGTGGGCAGGAAGAGCTTGCGGTGCACGTGGACGACCTGCCCTCGGGACAGGTAGACCGCCGAGTTGTACCGGCGCAGCTCGCCGTCCTCGTACAGGCCGACGAGCACGTCCGGACCGAGGTCGGACAGGCCGAGCACGCGCGGGTCGGTCGCCGACACCGACACGTCCCGGTCGAGTGCCCCCAGCGCGTAGCCGTGCAGGCTCAGCTCGGGAAACACGACCAGGTCCGCGTCCTGCGCGGCCGCCTGTTTGATCGTCGCCCGCGCGGTCTCGAGGTTCGCCTCGAAGTCACCCAGTACGCAGTCGGTCTGCGCCAAAGCCACCCGCATGGGCGGCACCGTACCTGGTCAGGAGTTGAGGACCGCCTCGATCGTCACGCGAATCGGCGTGGTCGGGCGGCCGATCAGCTCACGCAGGTCACCGGGCCGGGTCAGGCGGCCGGGTCGGTGACGAAGCCTTCCTGCACCAGCCAGTCCCGTGCCACCACCGCGGGGTCGTCGCCGTTGCCGTCGATCTTCACCGACAGCTCCAGGATCACCTCGTTCGTGAGCTTCGCCGACACCGGCTCGAGCACGTCCGCGATCTGCGGGTGCTGGTCGAGGAACTCCTTGCGCATGGTCACCGCGGCGTTGTACTGCGGGAACGTCTTCTTGTCGTCCTCCAGCACCGCCAGGTCCAGGGTCAGCACCCGACCATCCGTCGTGAAGACCTCGCCGAAGTTGCAGGTCCGGCCACCGGCCAGCGTCGCGTAGATGGCGCCGACGCCGAAGGTCTTCATGTTGCTGTCCGGCACGTCGAAGCCGTACGTCTGCTCCGCGCCGAGCAGCCCGTCCTGCCGGCTGATGAACTCCGACTCCACGCACATCGTGCCGATCGACGGGTCCTTCTTGAGCAGGGCCACCATGTCCGACATCGTCTTCAGGCCGTGCTCGTCGGCGAACGCGCGGGTCGTCGCCAGCGCGTACTTGTCGTTCACCGGCGAGTAGTTCAGCCATGCGATGCCGAAGCGCTCCAGGTCGGCCTTCTTCACCGCGTCGTACTGGGCCTGCTCGTCCGGAATGGGCTTGGTCTCCTGCTGGAAGTTGATCCAGCTGGTGCCGGTGTACTCCCAGTAGAGATCGACGTCGCCCACCTCGAGCGCCTGCCGGACGGCGGGCGAGCCCTGGATGTTCGTCAGATCCTCGACGTCCGCGCCGGCCGCCGCCAGCGCGACCTCCGCGATGTACCCGAGCAGGATCTGCTCGGTGAAGTTCTTCGACCCCACGCGGATCGACACGCCCTCGAGCTCCGGCACCGGCTTGATCGACCCGGCGCCCACGTCGAACGGCAGGTTGTAGCCGGCGTCCAGCCCACAGCCGGAAACCAGGACTCCCACCGCCGCCGCCAGCGCGGCCATCCGCCGCCGCCTCATCGCAGCCCCTTCGGTCCGAGGTAGCGCTCGGCCAGCGCGCCGAGCCAGTCGACCAGCAGCGCGAGCCCCACGGCCAGCGTCGCGCCGGTCAGCAGCACGGTCGTCCGCGCCACCTTGTAACCCGAGTCGATCACGAAACCGAGGCCGCCGCCGTTGACGAACAGCGCCAGCGTGGCCGTGCCGACCGCCAGCACCACCGACGTCCGCAGGCCGGCGAGGATCAGCGGCACCGCGAGCGGCAGCTCCACCCTGCGCAGCACGGTGAACGCCGACATGCCGATGCCCCGGCCGGCGTCCACGAGCGCCGGGTCGATCTGCTGGATGCCGACCATCGTGTTGCGCAGCACGGGAAGCAGCGACACGAACGCCAGCGGGATGGCCGCCGCCCACAGCCCTTCCTGCTCGGTCCACAGGAAGTACAGGACGACGACGCCGATCGCCGGCGCCGCCTGCCCGATGGTCGCGATGCCGACGAAGATCGGCGCGATCCGTCGGGCCCACCGGCGCGTGAGGACGATGCCGAGCGGGATCGCCACCACCACAACGAGAACGGTCACGGCGAGCGTGATCAGCAGGTGCTCCCACGTCGCGTCGAGCAGCGTCTGGGAGTTGAGAGTCACCACCTCGATCGCGTCGAGGTCCTGGCTGAACGCCCAGATCAGCACTCCGGCGACGAGCACCACCGCCGCGATCGGCTGCAGGAACAGCCGAAGCAGCTCGGCCCGCCGCGAACCGGAGCTGACCGAAAGGACCGCGTCCGTCGCGGTACTCACGAGTGCTCCTCGCGAAGCTCTCGGATGCGCCCGACGACCGCGTCGAGCTGGACCGTGCCCACGTACTCGCCGCGCGAGCCGGTGACGACCGCGTCGCCGCCCTCCTGCAGGATCGCCTCGAGCGCGTCCTGCAGCGTGGACTGCACGGTCACCAGGTCACCGACCGGACTGCCGACCCCGGCGAGCGAGTCGCCGCTGAGCTGGCGGGCGTGCACCCAGCGCAGCGGCTTGCGCTGCTGGTCGAGGATCAGCCCGAAGGTCCGGCCATCGGCCGACAGCCGCTCGCGGACCGTGGCCGGCGTCTCGTCCTCGGTCGCGGTGACCGCCTGCGCCAGCTCGACGTCGCGAACCCGTTGCAGCGTCAGCTGTTTGAGCGAGGCGCCCGCGCCGACGAAGCCGGCGACCGTGTCGTCCGCCGGGTTCGCGAGGATCGCCTCCGGGGTGTCGTACTGCAGGATCCGCGACTGGTCGCCGAGCACCGCGATCCGGTCGCCCAGCTTCACGGCCTCCGCGAAGTCGTGGGTGACGAACACGATCGTCTTGCGCAGCTCGGACTGCAGCCGCATCAGCTCGTCCTGCAGGTTGCCGCGCGTGATCGGGTCGACCGCGCCGAACGGCTCGTCCATCAGCAGCACCGGCGGGTCCGCGGCGAGCGCTCGCGCCACCCCGACCCGCTGCTGCTGGCCGCCGGAGAGCTGACGCGGGTAGCGGTGGAGGAACTGGCCGGGATCCATGCCGACGAGCGACAGCATCTCCTCGACGCGTGCCTTGATCTTCCGCCCGTCCCACTTGAGCAGGCCGGGCACGACGCCGACGTTCTGCGCGACGGTCAGGTGCGGGAACAGGCCGGCCTGCTGGATGGCGTAGCCGATCCGGCGGCGCAGCGTGTCCGCGTTGAGCGACAGCGCGTCGTCGCCGCCGATGGTGATGCGGCCCGACGTCGGCTCGATCAGCCGGTTGATCATCCGCATGGTGGTCGTCTTACCGCAGCCGGACGGCCCGACGAAGATCGTCGTCTCGCCGGGGTTGATCGTCATGGTGAAGCCGTCGACCGCCGGATCCCGCTGTCCCGGGTACCGCTTGGTGACGCCGTCCAGCTGGATCTCGACCCCACTGGTCTGCTCAGGCACGGATCCCCCTCGAGGTCGTGAGACGAACGATGACGAGGTAGATCCCGTCGATGATCAGGGCCAGCAGCACGATGCCGATCGTGCCGGCCAGCGCCTGGTTGGTCGCGTTGGCGCTGCCCGCGCGGTTCAGGCCGGAGAAGATCTCAGTGCCGAGCCCGGGGCCCTTGGCGTACGCGGCGATCGCGGCGATGCCCATCAGCATCTGTGTGCTGACCCGCATGCCCGCGAGGATCGCCGGCCACGCCAGCCGCAGCTCCACCAGCGTCAGCACCCGCAGCCGGTTCATCCCGATGCCGCGGGCGGCGTCGGTGACCGCCGCGTCCACGCCGCCGAGCCCGACGATGGTGTTGCGCACGATCGGCAGCAGCGCGTACAGCACGAGCGCGGTGACCGTCGGCGCGACGCCGAGGCCGAGGAACGGGATCAGCAGGCCGAGCAACGCGAACGACGGGATGGTCAGGATCGTGCTGGCGAGCGCCGTGGCGACCGTCGACCCGACCGGACTGCGATAGACCGCGATGCCGACCAGCACTCCGATGAGCGCGGCGACGAGCGTGCACTGGATCACCACACTGGCGTGTTGGTACGCCTCGACCGCCAGTCGTGACCAGCGGTCTCCGATGAACTCCCAGAGACTCACTCCGGATACCGTGGCCGAGACCACGTTGACAGGCAAGGACCGCGCACCTCCGTTGCGCCGAACGCAACGCCACAACATCAAGAAAGTTAGGCTGGTAAAGGACTTTCCAACATCTAACGATTCGGTAACCGACAGTTCGTTACCGCTCATCGAGACGGACGACCACAACTCCATCGAATCCGCATAGGCTCTCCAGACGTGACCAGGAGACGCGGGCAGGCATCGGACGCACACGGCGTCCTGCTCGCGTTGTGCTCCGCGGCGCTGGCCATCGCCGCGCACGGGCTCGGCGGCGGCACGCTGTCCGACTCCGGTTTCACAGTCCTGCTCGCCGTGCTCCTCGCGTGGGGCGGCACGTCCCTCGCCCGCCGCGGCGGTCCGCTGACGCTGGTCGGCGTGCTCGCCGCGACGCAGGCCAGCCAGCACGTGCTGCTCAGCGACATCGCCGGCGGCCACGGCCACACACAGGCGATGGTCGACGGCTGGGCGATGTTCGCGACGCACGCCGTCGCCACCCTGATCACCGCCGGCCTGCTCACGTCGGCCGGCGCCGCGCTCGGCACGATCTCCGCCGCGCTCGCGTGGCTGGTCGGCAGGCTCCGCGCGCTCGTCGCCGGGCCGGTCCGGCAGAACGCCCCGGCCGGCGCGTCCCCGCTCCCGGCTCGACCGGGACAGCTGCTCGAGGTGCTGTTCCGCCAGGTCTGCGCCCGGCGCGGGCCACCCGTCCACTCCTGAGAGTCCCCGACACCCCCCACCGGCGCCGCAACGGTCGCGCGCCGGCACACCCCTAATCTCAGGAGCACTACGAACATGTCCACCAGCAAGTCGAGCCGGCACGTCGCGCGTGCCGGCGTGGTCGCGGTCGCGGCCGGCGTAGCCACCATGCTCGGCGGCGGCCTCGCGTCCGCGCACGTCACCGCGAAGGTCCTCGGTGAGGCAGCCCAGCAGGGCGGCTACACCAAGATCACCTTCCGGGTGCCGAACGAGGAGCAGGCCGCCGGCACGGTGAAGGTCGAGCTCAAGCTGCCCGCCGACGCCCCGCTGACCTCGGCCCGCACGAAGCCGATGCCCGGCTGGACCGCGCAGGTCACCAAGGTGGCGCTCGACAAGCCGATCAAGGTCCACGACACCGAGATCACGGAGGCCGTCAGCACGGTCATCTGGACGGCGAGCGCCGGCACCCGCGTCAACCCAGGCGAGTTCCAGGAGTTCGAGCTGTCCGCCGGCCCGTTGCCGGAGACCGACCAGCTGGTCATCCCCGCCATCCAGACCTACGACGACGGCACCGTCGTGGCCTGGGACGCGCCGCCGGCCAAGGAGGGCGCCGAGGAGCCGGAGCACCCGGCCCCGGTGATCGCGCTCGAGCCGGCCGGCGAGGACCACCACGGCGGCTCGGCCGCGCCGGCGAACGCCTCGGCCGAGACCGATGACGGCCACGACGACACCGCGGCGGCCGCGTCCTCGACCGACGACACCGCACGGTGGCTCGGCGGCGCCGGCCTCGTGGTCGGCGCGCTCGGCCTCGGGCTCGGCGTCGGCGCCACCCTGCGGGCGCGGCGGGTGGTGGCCGCCAACCGCGGCGACCAGTCATGAGGCGGTTCGGACGAGGGGTCGCCGTGCTGGCGCTCGCCGGGGTCGGGTTACTCGGCCTGGCGACGCCCGCGTTCGCGCACAACTCGCTGACCAGCAGCAACCCCGCCAACGCGGCATCGGTGGACGTGGGCCCGCAGACGGTCGAGCTGACGTTCGACCAGCCGGTCCAGGAGGGCGACGGGCTCAACTCGGTCGCGGTCACCGGGCCGGACGGCTCCCACTGGGAGGCCGGGCCGGCGAAGGTCGACAGCAACGTGGTCTCCGCGCCCGTGCGTGAGCTCGGGCCGAAGGGCACGTACACGATCGGCTACCGGATCGTGTCCGCCGACGGCCACCCGGTGTCCGGCGAGCTGACGTTCACCCTCACCAAGGCGGGCAACGGCACGCCGGCGAAGGACCTCCCTAGCGGCACCCGGGCGGGCACGTCCGCCGCGACCGGCGAGTCCGACGACGGCGGGATCCCCATCTGGGTCTGGCTCGTCGGTGCGGCCGTCCTCCTCGGCGCGGGACTCGTCTTCGCGCTGAACATCGGCGGCAAGCGGTCCGAATGACCCAACCCCGGACCACCGCGACCGCTCGGCTGCACCTGGTCGGGACCACGGTGACCGCGGCGCTGATCGGCGTGCTGATCGGCCTCGCGCTCACTCCCGTGGCCCCGATTCCGGGTCTGGTCGAGCCGGACGCGGTGGTCCGGTACGGGTTGCCGGTCGTGCGGGTGCTGTTCGACCTTGCGGCCGTGGTGACCGTCGGGCTCAACCTGCTGCCGATCCTGATCGGGTTGAACCGGCCGAAGGCGGCGGAGCGGGTGCTCGCCGGTGCGCGCCGGGCGGCCGCGTTCAGCGCGCTGGTGCTCGCGGTGTGCGCGCTGGTCGCCCTCGTCCTGCAGACGGCGGAGGTGCACCCGGGCACCGACAGCGGCGGGATCTCGCCGGCCGCGGTGGTCGACTACGTGGTCGCGGTCAGCGCGGGCAAGGCGCTGCTGTTCGTCGCGGCGGTCGCGCTGGTGTCGTGCGCGCTGTCGATCTGGGCGGTGCGGGCCGGTGAGGCGGTGCCGCCGGAGCTGCGGGCCGCGGTCGCGTTGTTCGCGCTGCTGCCGCTGCCGGTCACCGGGCATGCCACGAACTGGCGGTGGCAGGACTACGCGATGATCTCGATGGAACTGCACGTCCTCGGCGCCGCCGTGTGGACCGGCGGGCTCGGCGCGATCGTCGTGGTGGTGGCCGCCGACCGCACCCTGCTGGCCACCACGCTGCCGAGATTCTCGAAGCTCGCGACCGTCTGCCTGATCGTGGTGGCGGCGTCCGGGCTGTTCAACGCCGCGGTCGAGCTGGGCTCGGTGCCCGGCCGCGACCTGTTCGGCAACCTGTTCGGCACCGGCTACGGCATGCTCGTGATCCTCAAGCTCGTGTGTGTCGGGCTGCTCGCCGCGCTGGGCGGCAACATCCGCTGGCGGCTGCTGCCGGGCATCCTGCGACACCAGCGGACCGCGCTCGTCGGCTGGGCGACGCTCGAACTGGCGGTCATGGGGCTGGCGTTCGGGTTCGCGGTCGTCCTCACGCGCACGCCGGTCGGCTGATTTGGTTGCATGGCCCGACGAATTCGGTCCGGGCGAACGGCGAGCGGCCAGAAACCGACCGTTCGTCGTGTGACCGCGGGTGTGTGCTGCGCCACAGTGTGCGGCCGGACGAGATTTCCGGGCCAACGGCGAGTGGTCAGTCCCGCTCGGTGAACTGCGTGTAGGTGAGCGGCGACCGCCTGCGAATGACGGACAGCCGCTGCATGGTGCTGAGGCCTTTTCGCTCCAGCTCCCGGCGAGTGATCCACCCCGCCGCGTGGTGCCGGTAGGCCTGCGACAGGAGCACCAGCTCGGCGAGGAAGTCCGCGGCACGGACCCGGCTGCCACCCTCGGGAAGACGGGCGACGAGCGGGAGCTGGTTCTCGACCACCTGGTCGAGAACGCGTGCCGAGTCCAGCGCGCGCCGCGCGCTGCGGGTTTGCCTGATCACCCTAGCCACCGGGATGAACACCTCGTTCGGGAGCGGAGAGAGGCTAGTACCACTCAGCGTAGCGTGCTTCTCGTCTGGAGCACCCCATACCTGTCAACCGAACGGGTGAATCTTCGGGAAACCGGCGCGGACGTGCGAAGACTTCCTTACGAGCACACTTCGTGTTTCGTTTCCCGAGCACACAGCGTTACGGCCGCTCGGCCGAACGGGTCAGGTGTAGCGGGCCCAACGGGCCGAAGTGTTACCCCGACGGACATCCGCCATCCGCCGGAACAGCTCGGCCCGGACCTCCGGCCGGCTCGCGATGATCGGCAGCACGCTGGTGATGAGCTTCAGCTCGCGGACCGCGCGCAGCACCTCGAAACCGGACCAGCGGGTCACGTCGACGCCGTAGGTCCGGACCAGCTCGCGGTACCGGCCGGCGGGCTCGCCGAACCGGATCACACCGACGGCCAGCGGCGTCAGGTCCCACTCCGGCGGGCCGAGGCTGCTGGAGTCGAAGTCGCACACCACCGGGCCGGCCGGGCTGGCGATGAGGTTGCCGAGGTGCGCGTCGCCGTGCACCAGCGACGGCGCCGACGGGAACTCCAGCCGGGACAGCCGGTCGGCGACGTCGTCACACCGGTCCTGGAGGAACGCCAGGTCAGCGGGGTCGAGGTCGACGGCCTCACCGATCCGGGCCTGGACGTCGGCGAGCGGCCGCCACGCCGGCAGCCAGGACGCCGGCTGGGGCAGGTCGTGGATGCGGCGGAGCAGTTTGCCCAGGTCACGCCCTCGGGGCCGGCGGCCGCCCTCGGGCACCGCCTCCCACACCGTGGCCACGTACCCGTCGTACTGCACCGGCTGGTCGACGCCCGGCAGGAGACGGACCGCGGGGAGGTCGTGCTCGGCCAGCCACGTGGCCACATGGACGACTTTCTCGACCCGGTGGCGCAGTGCCGCCGAGGCGCCGATGCGGACGACCACGGGTGCGCTGGCCAGCCGGAAGACCGCGTTGGCCGTGCACTTGATGAGCGTGGCGCCGGTCGGGTCCAGCCCAGCGGTGGCACACACTCCGGCGAGGATCTCGGACAGGCGGTCCCTGGAGAACGCCCGGCCACGACCCCTGGTCATGTCCGACATGGACTCCGGGGTGGGCACCACGGTCACGTCGGCCTCGTCAGGAGGCGTTCGCGTCGTAGAACCTGCCGATGAGCTCGGACAACTCTCGGGCGTCCGCGTAGTTGCGGCGCTTGTCCGCCTCGATCCGCAGCGGCTCCAACCGGTCCCGGACCCGCTTGGACTTCAGGTGCTGTGCCAGGTCAACGGCCTGGATCCCCACCTTCGAGCCGTGGTCGATGTCGCCGTCGAGCAGGTGGTTCGTGGCGAGCGAGCTCAGGTTGAACGCCTTGTTGCGCGCGACCTCGTCGCCGTAGGAGTCGATCGCCCTGGTCAGCGCCGGGATCGCGTACTTCGTGTGCCGAGCGTCGACCTGCTGCGCGAGCACCGTGTGCACGGTGCCGATCATCGAGTAGACGTCGTCCTCGTTGAAGAACTTGACCCAGGCGGCGGCCTCGCCGTGGTCCGCCCGCGCGAACTCGTCGCGGGTGCGGCCGATGAGCTGCATCGTCTGGTCCTCGTGGCCCATCATCGCGTAGGCCCAGGCCTGGTTGGCGCAGATGACGGCGACGGCGAGTTCGGAGCCCGACTGCTGCGCGGCGATCTGGCCGAGCTGGAACATCTTCAGCGCGTCGTCCGGGGACTCTTTGTGCAGGTAGACGCGACCCATCCGGTACAGGATGTTAGCCACCAGCTCATCGCTGTCCCCGGCCTTGGCGAGCTCGAGCGCACGCCCGAAGTGGTTGCGCGCGGAGTCGATCAGACCCACGTCGAACGACGTCCAACCGGCCAGGTTGTGCAGGTCGGCGAGCGCGACGTGCAACCGCTGCCGCACGACCTCGGTGCCGGACGAGTTGAGCATCTGCTGTCCCCAGGACAGCTGCGCAACCACGGCGTCCCGACAGAATCCGCCCCCGTACTGGTAGTCCAGCGAGCGAAGTGCCCTGGTGGCGGCCTCGACCTGGCGGACATCGGTCATCCCGATCCGGCCGGGCGCCGGCGTCAACACCGGGTTGGACACCCACGACCCCGAGTCGGCGCCGAGCACATGCGCACCGACCGCCACCGCGGCGGCGTGCGCAAGGAACTTGCGACGCTTCACGTTCTCCGGCTCCTCAGCATCCGGGGCTTCGCGCGTCTCGGCGATCTTCTGTGCCGTGACTTCGTCGTACGCGAGGCCCATGTATCCCCTGGGGACACCCAGGCCGTCGGCGATCCGCACCAGGACGTCGTAGGCCATGACCTGACGACCCTTGAGAATCTCCGACACCTCGGACTGTGACTGACCGGTCATCGCCGCGATCTGGCGTTGGGATACCCCTCGGCGTCGCAGCTGTTTGTAGATCGAGCTGACCTCCCGCGCGGCGAGCGCGTTCCGCATCTCCTGGTCGTCCCACGCCTCTGGCGCGATGGAAGAGCTCTGAGACCCGATGGAGTTCATTCCGCCCCCTCACAGTCCGCTGGGCGTCAGGCGCAGAGTAAGCGCACTTCACAAGCCACGAGAAGTCCGAATCGGTGAACCTGATCGGTCCGACCGAAGTCTGTCTACCGCTCACCGTGAAACGAACGCCGATCGGCGCTATGACGCACCAATCTGTGTTCCAAGGCACCAATGTAGTTGGTTGTAAGCGTACGAGCACGGAGGGAAGCCGAGACAGTGGAACTGGTCAGCACGGCGCCACCCAGACTTGACGCCCAGGATGACGACCATCGCGGCGAGCTGCACGGCTCCGCCCTCGGGCGTCAGGTCTGGCGGATCAACTGCGGGGACGTCGTCAACCGGGAGCGCTGCCTTACCGTGCTCGTAGAACGTAACCGGGTGGTCCTGGTAGGCCCACCAGGCGAAACGGCGGTGTTGACATCTGGCCAGCTCGGCCAGCTGCGCACCGCGCTTCGCGAGGCCGCCGAGCAGGCGGAAAGGTAGCGGTGACGTTTCGATGGACGAGATCCTCGGACAGGTACTGCGCAACGCGGTCTGGGAGCGGCTCGACATGCTCTCCGAACTCGCGAACCGCGCGGACGCCCCGTCCCTGCTGTCCGTGGCACGCTCCGAACTTCCGAGGCTGACCGAGGGATGGCGAGCGATGCTCGCGGCCCACGAGCCCGACGAGAAGGGCAACTGTCGTGCCTGCTCGTCGCGGTGGCGGCAGCAGAAGGCGCCTTGCTCTGTGTGGCAGGCCGCCTACGAGCACCTGGTGGCCGGTGGGCTCGCGCCCACCCCGCAACCGGCCCGGCACGCCGCCCGCCCGAGGGTGACAGCGGCCACCGGCACCCGACTGGCCACAGGCGCTAGGTAAGAGGAAAGGCGACCCCGGCCCCCCGCGACCCCGCGCGGAGTGTTCGGCCAGGCAGGTCGCCGCCTGGGCCGGCGGTTCCCAGTTCGCCCGCACCCCCGAGCGTGGCGAACGAGAACCGCCGGCCGAACAGGTCGACAACCAAAGACTCCGCGGACCGGTGCTGTTGTATCCCCCTCCCCCGACCAGCATCGGTCCGCGGCTCCACGACTGGCCGACCCCTGTCTGCGGAATGCGCAGACCGGGGTCGTTTCGCGTAATTTTGGGGGGCCGAGCCCCCCACGCCCCCCACGTTGCGGTGGTTGCTTCGTGCCTTGTTCGTTTGCCTTGCTCGCTGCGCTCGCTCGCATGCTCTGGGGAGCCGCGCCGGCGCGACCTTGAGACCCCGCGGCAGCGGGTGTAAGCGCTTCACCTGCGGCTTGTCCGGTTTCTTGTCTGCCCTTTGGGGCACTTCGTATACAGAATTCGGTGGTAGGTCCGGTCCACTCCGGGCAGGATGGTGGTATTGCCCCCGCGCTAGGAGAATATGTGGCAACCCAGGTTCCGTTGCGAAAGCAACCCGTACAGCAGCGCAGTGCCAAGCGTGTCGAGCAGATGCTCGAGGCGTGCGCCGTGCTCATCGACGAGCTCGGTTACGACGGCGTCACCACCACGCTGATCGCCGAACGGGCCGGGGTCGCCGTCGGGTCGCTGTACCAGTTCTTTCCCGACAAGCGGGCGGTCGTCCAAGCGCTCACCAAGCGGCACCTCGACCACTTCACCGCCGAGATCGAGCGGCGGCTGGACTGGGCGCACCTCGAACACTGGTGGCACGGCGTCGACACGATCATCGACATCTACGTCGAGATGTACCGGACCATCCCCGGGTTCAGCCGGGTGCGCTTCGGGGACGTCATCGACCTGCGGTTCATCGACGACGAACGGGACAACAACACGGTCATCGCCGAGCAGATCGCCCACGTGGTGGCTGCCAAGCACAACCTGCCGGTCGACTCCCTGTTCAAGCAGATCACCGTGGCCAGCGACATCGGCGACGCGATCCTCGCGCTCGCGTTCCGACGCAAGCTGTTCGGTGAGCAGGAGATGATCGACGAGGCCAAGCAGGTCGTGCGGGCCTACCTCGCCGGGCAGATGCGGCAGGACTAACCGAAACAGCGGCCCTCACCGCGGTACGTCGGCACCGTCTCGACGAGGCGGTCGCCCGTGAGCACGTGGTACTCGGTGAACCGCTCAGCCAGCTCGCCCGCCTTCGTGTGCCGCAGCCAGACCCGGTCGCCGACGCGCAGGTCCTTCGCCGCCCGGCCGGTCACCGGGGTCTGCACCTCGCCGGCGCCCTCGGTGCCGATCAGCGACAGACCCGCCGGCAGGTACGGCCTCGGCGAACGGTCCTTGCCCGCCGGCCCGGACGCGATGTAGCCGCCGGAGAACAGAGTGGCCGTCCCGCGGCGCGGCTTGCGGACCACCGGCAACGCGAACACCACGGCCGGCGCCGGCGTGAACCGGCGGTAGTTGTCGAACAGCGTCGGCCCGATCAGGCCCGAGCCCGCCGCGACCTCCGTGACCGAGTCGTCCAGGGCCGTCGTCTCGATGCTGCCGGTCCCGCCGCCGTTCACGAACTCCAGGTCGGTCACCGCGCTGATCTCGCGCACCGCCGACACCCGTCGAGCGGCGAGCTCGTGCGCCGAACGGTCCTGCATCCACCGCAGCAGCCCCCCGAGCAGCGGTTTGCCGGCCGGCTGGTCGCCGAGACCGGCGATCTGTCCCTCGTAGCCCATCAGCCCGACGAGCCGGAAACCCGGCCGGTCGCGCACGGCGCGTGCCATGGCCGCCGCCTGCGCCGGCGTGAACACCGGCGAGCGCCGGGTGCCGACGTGTGCCAGATCACGTCCGAGGATCGGCCGCCACGACACGTCCAGCTCCAGGCACACCCGGATCTCCGGGTGCCCGGCGCCGAGCGCGGCGTCGACGAGGTCCAAATGAGCAACCGAGTCGACCATGATCGTGACCAGTCCCCTGGCGTGGTCGTCGGCCGCCAGCTGACGCAGGGCCGTGTGGTCGACGGTCGGGTACGCCACCAGGAGGTCGACGTCCGCGAGGTCGGTGCCGGCCCACTCGCCGGCCAGCCACAGCGCCTCCGGCAGCGAGTAGCCCATGACGCCCTCGAAGCCGTCCCGGCGCAGCACGCGCTCCAGCAGGAACCGGCAGCGGACCGACTTGCTCGCGACCCGGATCGGCCGGCCGGCGGCACGGCGCACCAGGTCGTCCGCGTTGTGGTCGAATGCGTCCAGGTCGACTACGGCGAGCGGGGCTTCGAGCTGCTTGGTGGCGGCGTCCAGGCGGGCGCGCTGCGTTTCCTCGGGCACCAGCCAACCGTACGTCCAGAACGGCAACCTGGAGGTCTCGTGGCATCGGAGTCCACACCATCGACGTCGTGGCGCAACTGGGCCGGCACGGAGGCGGCCGTCGCCACCGAGGTCGTGCGGCCGAGGGACCTCGAGGAGCTGACGGCCGCGGTGTCGCGGGCCGGCGGGACCGTGCGGGCGCGGGGCAGCGGCCACTCGTTCACCGCGGTCGGCGCCGCGCACGACCGCGCGCTGGACCTGAGCGCGTGGACCGGCATCGTCTCCGCGGATGTGGACACCGGGCTGGTGACCGTGCGCGCGGGCACGACCCTGCGCACGCTCAACACCGAGCTGGACCGGCTCGGGCTCGCGATGACGAACCTCGGCGACATCGACGCGCAGACGATCGCCGGCGCCATCTCGACCGGCACGCACGGCACGGGCGCCCGGTTCGGCGGGATCTCCACGCAGGTCGCCGGGCTGGAGCTGGTGCTGGCGGACGGGTCGGTGGTCACCTGTTCGGCCGACGAGCGGCCGGACCTGTTCGCCGCCGGCCGGGTCGGGCTCGGTGCGCTCGGCGTGATCAGCACGGTGACGTTGCGGACCGAGCCTTCCTTCGTGCTGGCCGCGGAGGAACGGCCGGAGCCGCTCGACGAGGTGCTCGCCGGCCTGGACGCGAACTGCGCCGACAACGACCACTTCGAGTTCTACTGGTTTCCCTACGGCCGCAACGCGTTGACGAAGCGCAACAACCGCATGCCGGCCGGCACGGCGCCGGCGCCGCTGTCGAGGGCGCGCCAGTTCGTCGAGTACCAGCTGATGGAGAACACGGTGTTCGGCGCGGTCTGCCGGGTGGGGCGGGCGGTGCCTCGGCTCGTCCAACCGCTCAACCGGCTGTCGTCGGCGGTGCTGTCGCCCCGGTCCTACCGGGACGTCTCGCACAAGGTGTTCGTCACCAACCGGGACGTGCGGTTCGTCGAGTCGGAGTACGCGGTCCCGCGCGCGGCGATCGGTCAGGTGCTCGGCGAGCTGCGGGAGCGGGTGCCGCGGCTGGCGCACCCGGTGATGTTCCCGGTGGAGATCCGGGTGGCGGCCGCCGACGACATCTGGCTTTCGACCGCGTACCAACGGGATTCGGCGTACGTCGCGATCCACCAGTTCGTCGGCATGCCGTACCGCGAGTACTTCGACCTGTTCGAGTCGATCGCCGGCGCGGTCGGCGGACGGCCGCACTGGGGGAAGATGCACTCGCTGGACGCGGCCGCGCTGCGGGAGCGGTACCCCAGGTTCGACGACTTCACGGCACTGCGCGCGAAGGTCGACCCGGCGCGCCGGTTCGCGAACCCCTACCTGGAAAGGGTGCTAGGCAACGGTTCCTAGCGCTTCCTCGATCGGTGTGTCGCCGCCGACGAGCTCGTAGACGCGCCCGGCGGTGCCCGGCCGGTCGAGCAGCCCGGTGAGGACCGCTGCGACGTCGGCGCGGGTGACCCAACCGGGTTCGACGTGCTCGCCGAGCGTCACGAGGCCGAGGCCGGAGTCGTCGGTGAGCGCGCCGGGCCGCAGGATCGTCCAGTCGAGGCCGGCGCGCGCCATGACGTCGCGGTCGGCGGCGTCCTTCGCGCGCAGGTAGACGGCGAACACCTCGTCCATCGACGGGTCGTCGGCGCGGTCCAGCCCCATGGCGCTGATCTGGAGGTACCGCCGCACCTCCGCCGCCTCCGCCGCGTCGGCGAGCAGCTCCGACGCGCCTCGGTCCACGGTGTCCTTGCGGGCGATACCGCTGCCCGGCCCGGCGCCGGCCGCGAACACGACGGCGTCGGCCCCGGTCAGCACCGCGGACAGCTCCTCGACGGTGGCCTGCTCGAGGTCGACCACAACGGCGTCGCCGCCCTCGGCACGCACGTCCGCGACGTGGTCGGGGTTGCGCACGATGCCGACGACCGTGTCCCCGCGGTCCGCGAGGATCCTGGTCAGCAGCAACGCGATCTTGCCGTGCCCCCCAGCGATCAGTACGCGCATCGGCTCACGCGGCGGTCGCGAGGATCTGCTCGTACGCGAGCTCGTTGATCCACCGGTGGGTGCCGTCGACGCCGGCCGGCGCGCGGTCGCAGCGGCCGGGGAGGTCGAGCTGGACCTCGGGGCCGGGCGCGGCCGACGCGATGCCGACGCCGTAGGCGCGGGCCCTCGGCAGGCAGTTCACGAGGTAGTCGTTGGTGATCACGACCGACATCGGGAGCACCATCGCGGCGTCGCAGTAGCGGAGGAACGGCACGGCGTTGATGAGGCCGGTGCGCCAGTGCCGGGCGACGGCGAGCGCGCCGACGATGCGGACGGCGGGCGCGGGGACGCGGCCGGAGAACTCGGGCCACACCCAGGTGGCGACGGTGGCGCGGTCGACCTCGGGGGCCTGGCCGAGGCAGATGCGCTCGGCGTGCGAGTCGGGCATCAGCTGGGCGACGAGGCAGATCCGCCGGCCGAGCAACTTCATCTCGGGGAGCACAATCCCCTGCCAGCCGAGGTCTCGCGCGGCCGATGCGGCCAGCTCGTCGACCTTCGCCGGCAGTTCGACGGGTGGGACAAGTGGTGACGGCACCGCCGTCAAATTGTCCGAAACCGCCGTGCGTCCTGGTATGCCCGTCACGAACTCGCCCTCTCCGCTGCCGCTGCGCCGATCGGCGTTGCCATCCCCTGCCAAGCGCGGCGTTTTTGGTTACATGACTGGCCTACCAGGAGGCGGGGTACCTATCGGAGACGGAAACCGGCTTCCTGCGACCGACGGCGCTGAGCGGTCGGTGACCGGTCGACGACCGGCATTGAGACTTCTGCCCGGCAGTGCCGCCGTCTGGGTGAGTCCTAAGCCGACCGGTTGAACGGAGGGCAACACCTAAAGTTGCACGCGGCAATTTGCACAACCAGCACGCCCACCAGCGGAGATGATCAACACTAACCAAGAGACAGGAACCGGCCAACCGGTAAATGTGAGAAAAATCCAAGACCCGAAGCAAGCAACCAAACGCCGGGGCGAACGTCTCACACCTAGCCATGCAAGAAAGCACGCCAGGCAAGCCGGGTCGAGAAGCCACCACCGCAACGTGGGGGGCGTGGGGGGCTCGGCCCCCCAAAATAATGAACGACCGACCCGGTTCACGCTCTCCGCGAACACAGATCGGCCATCGGTCGTGGGCGAGGGGGGAGTTGAACCCCCACGTCCTTTCGGACACACGGACCTGAACCGTGCGCGTCTGCCATTCCGCCACTCGCCCGAGTGGAACGCCGCGAAGCCTACACGGTGGCGAATCAGGTTTGCACATCGCACTGTCGCCGGGGCCGGACCCGGATACGATCGACGGAGGAGCACACGAGGAAGGAGGGAACCATGGGCATCGGACAGCGGCTGAACCGCAAGTTGGAGAACGCCGTGGGGAACACCTTCGCGCGTGTTTTCGGTGGCAGTGTCGTGCCTCAGGAGCTGGCGCAGGCGCTGCTGCGTGAAGGTGAGGTCAACGTTCGCGAGCTGGCCGGTGGCCGGTTGCTGGCGCCCAATCACTACATAGTGCAGTTGGGCGAGACCGACCACGGCAACTTCGCTGGCGAGGAAGACCGCACTACCGCGCTGCTGGCGGACTGCGTGGCGGAGTATCTCGCCGAGCACCAGTGGGACACCTACGGTGACGTCGTAGTCTCCCTGGAGCGCTCCGACGCGCTGCACACCGGACAGTTCCGAATACGCTCGACCGTCGACCCGGACGTCAAGGCTCCAGCCAGGTCACCGGGTGAAGCACGGTCGGCACAACCCCGCAACGCAGGAGACCGATCCATGAGCCAGCCTCCCGGCTACGGCCAACCGCCCGAGGGCGATCCTTACGGACAGCAGTACGGCTATGGCCAGCAAGGCCAGCAGGGCTATGGCCAACAGCAGCAGGGCCAGCAGGGTTACGACCAGGGCTACGGCCAGCAGCAGCAGGGCCAGCAGGGTTACGAGCAGGGTTATGGCCAGCAACAGGGCTATGACCAGGGCTACGGCCAGCAGCAGCAGGGCCAGCAGGGCTACGGCCAGCAAGGGTACGACCAGGGTTACGGCCAGCAGGGCTACGACCAGGGTTATGGCCAGCAGGGCTACCCGCAGCAGGGTGGCGCCGACCCGTACGCCCAGCAGGGCTATGCCCCGCCGGCCGTGCAGACGGGCCCCCGCACGCTGAACGCGAGCCTGCAGCTCGACGACGGTTCGAACCGCACCTACTCGCTGAAGCAGGGCGGCAACGTCGTCGGTCGCGGCCAGGACGCGGACTTCCGGCTGCCGGACACCGGGGTCTCCCGGCGGCACCTGGAGATCACCTGGGACGGTCAGTCGGCCACGCTGGCGGATCTCGGTTCGACCAATGGCACTACGGTGAACGGCACCCCGGTGCAGACCTGGCAGCTGGCGGACGGAGACGTGATCCGTATCGGCCACTCGTCGTTGGTGTTCCGTACGCAAGGCTGACGGTTCGGCCTGCCGGTCCGACACCGGGCGGTCTCACCTATTCCCTCAAGGCGGGAGCGTTCGCAACAGGTGCCAGAGCTGGTTGTGCAGCTGACCAGAGCAGGGTTTCTCGCCCTGCTCTGGTTGTTCGTGCTGGCCGCACTACGGGTGGTTCGTTCCGACCTGTACGCGGCGGCCGGCATTCGGGTGGCGATGCCCGGCTTCCGTCGTTCCGCCGCGAAGAAGACCAGGGGGAAGGCACCCCGGCAGATGGTGGTGACCCACGGGGCGCTCGCCGGCACGCGCATCTCGCTGGACGGCCGGCCGATCATGATCGGCCGCGCGGACGACTCGACGTTGGTGCTGGACGACGACTACGCGTCGACCCGGCATGCGCGGATCTCGTTGCGCGGAACCGACTGGTACGTGGAAGATCTGGGCTCGACTAATGGGACGTACCTCGACCGGGCTAAGGTCACGGCACCCCTCCGGGTGCCTCTCGGCGTCCCGATCCGAATCGGCAAGACGGTGATCGAGCTACGGTCATGACCCTCGTCCTTCGCTACGCGGCCCGCAGTGACCGTGGCCTGGTTCGCAATACCAACCAGGACTCCGTCTACGCCGGCCCTCGCCTGCTCTCCCTCGCTGACGGGATGGGTGGCCACGCTGCAGGTGAGGTGGCCAGCAAAGTCGTCATCGCCGCACTCGCACCCCTCGACGACGACGAACCCGGCGAGGATCTCCTCGCCCAGCTCAGGGAGGCGACCAACGCCGGCAACGGCGCGATCGCCGAACTGGTCGCCGGCGACCCCGAGCTGGACGGCATGGGCACGACGCTCACCGCCATCCTGTTCGCGGGCAGCCGGATCGGGCTCGTCCACATCGGGGACTCGCGTGCCTATCTCCAGCGCAACGGGCAGTTCGCCCAGATCACCCACGACGACACGTTCGTCCAGTCCTTGATCGACGAGGGCCGGATCACCGAGGACGAGGCCGCGACACACCCGCAGCGCTCGCTGCTGCTGAAGGCGTTGACCGGGCACGAGGTCGAGCCGAACCTGACGATCCGGGAGGCGCGGGCCGGCGACCGGTACCTGCTCTGCTCGGACGGCCTCTCCGGTGTGGTGACGCACGAGACCCTCGCCGACACGATCAAGATCCCGGACGCGCAGGCGTGCGCGGACCGCATGATCGAGCTGGCGCTCAAGGGCGGTGGCCCGGACAACGTCACGGTCATCGTGGCGGACGTGGTCGACATCGACTTCGGCGACGACGCCCCGATCGTGGGCGGCGCCGCCGGCAACGGCCAGGACCAGAGCCCGCCGCCGGACTCGCCGGCGTCGCGGGCCGGCGCGATCACCGGACCTCGGGAGATCCCGAAACAGGTGGCGCCGGTCGAGCCGCCGCCGGACCCGAAAGCGAAGCGGCGCAAGCGTTTCCGCATCTTCGCGATCGTGTTCGTCGTGCTCCTGCTGATGGCGGGCGGCGCGGTGGCCACGTGGATCGTGGTGAACAAGCAGTACTTCGTCGGTGAGGCGGAGGACGGCGAGATCGCGATCTTCCAGGGCGTGCGCGGCAGCGTGTTCGGCATCTCGCTGAACACGCAGGTGCAGGGCTCATGCGACCCGAACGTGCCGAACTGCGGCAAGTTCTACGTCGACGACCTCAAGCAGCTCGGCCGGGAGACGGTCCGGGAGGGTTCCGAGAGCTTCGACAGCATCCCGGAGGCCCGGCAGTTCGTCCGGGACCTGCGCACCAAGTTCCCGCTGCCGAACTGCGAGTCGCTGCAGAAGGAGATCGAGCGGCAGGCGGGACAGCCGACCGGCACGACGCCGCCGGTGACCCCCACCACGACGACGGCACCACCTGGCTCGACGACGTCGGCGCCGAACGGGGCGTCGACGACCCAGCAGCCGGTGCAGCCGAAGCCGGGTGAGAACTGCCGGCAGTCTCGTGAGGGCGGCGGCTGATGACACAGCCGGGCTCGGCGGGGTTGCTTGCGGGGCAGTCCGGCGACGCGCCAGGCAAGACCGCTCCGACCCGGCGCGGCACCGAACTGTCGATGTTGGCGTTCGCCGCGGGTCTGGTGACGGCGGCGCTGATGTTGGTCGAGGCCAACCAGAACGAGACCCTGTCGATCCGGATCGTCTGGTACGGCCTCGCCTATCTGGCGCTCTTCGCCATCGCGCACGTCGCCGTCCGCAGGTGGGCGCCGTACGCGGACCCGCTGATCCTGCCGTGTGTCGCGCTGCTGAACGGCATCGGCCTGGTGATGATCTACCGGATCGACCTGGCCGGCGCCGAGAAGGCGCTGCAGACGAACACCGAGTTCGAGAACGCGGTCCCGAAGCAGATCCTGTGGACCACGATCGCACTGGTCCTGTTCCTCGCGGTCCTGTACGTGATCAAGGACCACCGCACCCTGACCCGCTACGGCTACACGTTCGGTCTGGTCGGGCTGTTCCTGCTGGCGCTGCCCGCGGTGCTGCCGGGCTTCATCGCGCCGACCCTCAACGGCGCGAAGATCTGGCTGCGGGTCGGTCCGATCTCGATCCAGCCCGGTGAGTTCGCCAAGATCCTGCTGCTGATCTTCTTCGCGGCGTTCCTGGTGTCCAAGCGCGACCTGTTCATGGCCGCG